>SWCC01010280.1_pt1 | contig 58306 bp, 54 predicted proteins | sample 4692971 | NCBI WGS metagenome assembly SWCC01 (sample SAMN10267277, study PRJNA491770) | bioreactor metagenome | isolation source: DHS bioreactor inoculated with subseafloor sediment | place: Japan: off Shimokita Peninsula | collected 2006-08 | reverse complement strand
CTATTGATATTTTTAAGCCATATCAGTATTTATCTTGAACACAGTTAATAATAAAAGGAATGTTTGATATAAACGCCAAGACTGGAGCCCATATAAATACTGGAATAATAATCCAAATCACAGGCCAATAAAATGCTTCTTTAGTTACTGGATGTACTTTAAAAAAATCAAAAACAAAAATATCAAATATAACTGCAACATTTTGATAATGATCTGGTATCCCAAAGACAAATGATGAGTTTCTAATATTGACATCATAAAAAGTATATGGGTTTATCCATCCAAGTAATAACAAAACAAACTCATTAATGAAAATGAGTGTTAATGTCATGACAACCATGGCTGAAAAATAGGCTATGCGTTTAAAACTAAAAACATGAAGTTTAAAATATCCCATTAAAAATGGTGCTAAAAATATGACTAAATGCGCGTAATAAAATCTAACGACATCAAAACTAAATGCATCTTTTCTCCCAAAATAAATACTATCAAAAGTATCAAAAATTGCTTCTGTTGGATAAAGATATGCTGCAAGTCCTGATGCAATACCCATCACAAGCATATAGTCTCTTAAAACCTTATTTTTTGATAGAAACAGAAACGGAAATATCAGTGTTGATATCGCGCATATATTTTCAAATGTTACTTTTCTAATCGATCCAGGGAATAACTCATTATATGGTGGAAACAGTAATTTTAAGAAATGCAGGACAAATGCTGAGACCAAAAGTCCCATAATAAATTTATTTTTAAAAGCATCACTTTTTGTCTTTAAAAAACAAATGGATCCAATAGTGATGAGTCCTGCTAAAACAAAATATAAATAGTAATAAAAATTACCAATCTCAACATACATATCTCTACCTTACTTTAACTTTCTATTGACATCATATATACCCCAATGCTTCTCTGGTTCATCCGGGTCATTTGATCCTTTCCATGGCTCATCGAATGCTTCAAAGAAAAAGATGGTGACTTGATCTTTTTCACTCCAAGCTTGCATTTCTTTTAAATATCTTTTTTGGTTTTCAACATTTGCAATCTCTGCTTTGATTTGTCTAGAACTTGCAGTTGGCCAACCAGCTTCAGTAATAATCACTTGTTTATCTTTGTAAAATTCAGAGATTTCTCTATAATCCTCTTTTGAAACATCAGTTGCATCTTCAATATCCTTATTTAACCATGCTGGATATGTATGTAAACTAATCACATCAACTGCTTTTGCGACTTCTTTTAATTTGGGAATCCAATAAAAAAAGTTTTCACAGTATGTTACAAGCTGTGTCGTATGTTTTTTAAGTTCATTCACAAAATATAAAACTCTATCTGGACTTACTAAATTTTCATTCCACTCTGGTACTGCTTCATTACCAGCAGATACTGCAACAATAATATCTTTATATGCATTTGCTAGTTTAATCAGTTCTTTTAGACTATGTTCATTGTAAGCAATATTCTTTTTAATCTCTTCTTCGGTTAAAAGTCCACCCCACTCACAATCAGGATTTGATATTTCTCCTAATAAATCAATACCTAACATAACTTTTAAAGATAGATGATGATCTTTGATGACTTTCAACGCTGTTTGAGCGTGTTCACTTGGATCATACATTCTAATATAATCGTAATCTTTTTCTAAAATCAATAAATCTTCTTTTATCTCTTCATATGTCGGATATGTTTTTGTATGTGGACTTTGTCCTTCGCGATATCCAGAATAACAAATGGCTTTGCCATATGGTAGTTTTTTCATATTTTAATACCTCTTTACTCGTTTCTTCCATTATATCAAAAACATGGGTATTCGCATATGGCTATATGAAAAAAAACACCTACTAAAAGGTGCTTTAAATTAGGTATTCCCCATATATATACTAACAATGAAATACATTAAATAATTTAAATCTTCGACATTAAACCTGTTAAATCTTTAAAACATAAAACATAAAACTTATTTTAAATCTATTGAGTTCGTAAATCCCTAAACAATATCTTCAATTCAGTTAAAACTAAAAATCTATATATGGGGAATACACTTATATCTTACCACATAATTTTTAGATTGCAATATTTTTGACTATAAAAATTTTGAAGGCAGAATTGATGCTGCAACTAAACGTTTTAAATCCCATTCTCTATGTGATTCTCTATCAATCTTTAAGTTCCAAAAAAAGTAGCCATATGCTTGTTCGTAAAGATATAACTGTGCATTCGCAAATGCTTTATAATAGAGTTCTTTTTCAAAATCATCTTTGGAGTCAAAATCTCTTAGACCAACAGACCATTCACCAACAATAACATCAACGTATTTTGAAATCTTCTTAATCATGGACAATCGATCTTTTAAGATTAAATCCATGTGTTTCTTTAGGGGAACATTGTGATATCTATCATCAAAAACATGATATAAATGCAAGTCGAATAAAACATTTTCTTTACCTTTAAAGAAATCTTTAAAAGCATCATCTTTTGGTCTAAAGGCATCATGAAATACAATCGGTTTATCTGTGATTTTTCTAAGTTCTTGATAAGCATTCTCATAAAATCTAAGAATGATATTTAAATCAATTGTTACAAACGGCTCATTTAATACTTCAATGCCATAAAAGGATTCATATGGATGAAACTCTTGAACTAAGGTTTTTAAAACATCAACAGTTTGATCAATGTTTTTTTGATCTTTATGCCATTCCATTACATTTTGAATACCCCCATTATCAAATCCATTTTGACATCCAGGTGCTGTATGCAAATCTAAAAGAATGTTGATTCCATACTTTATCGCCCACTTAAACGCTTGATGGATATATGCTCTCGATTCAACATATAAATCAGTACCTTGATACCACCAAGGCACTGGTAATCTTACATCCTTGATACCTATTTTGTTTAAGTATTTAAAATCTTCTTCAGTTATAAATGTTTCATAATGCTTTATCAACTTTTCTTTAGCATTTGGCATTTGTTTCATAAAACATGTTTCATCATGACATCCATCCAAATCTTCGAAAAGAGCTGGTTTCATCCAATACTCTAAAACGAACCATCCACCTAAGTTTACACCTCTGATTTTTGCCATCTACTTGTTCTCCTGTAATTGATTTTTTAAACTACTAATCTCTATTTTACCTTTTTCTGTTAACTGATAAATACCTCGATCAACTCTTTCAAAATAGCCATCATAGTTTTTTTGTAAAATAGATGCTGCTTTTTCTATACCTGTAGACTCTTTGATTGCTTTTGGTGAAGCTTGCTGGTGTTTCATTAAATAGCTTCCAATGTCAATGACGAGTTCTTTATATCTTGTGATTTTTTTACCTCTAGTGCCACCAATATTCTGTTTGTTTTTCCTAAGTTTAAACTCTTGATCAATGTTTTCTAATCTTTTTTTGTATCTACTACGGCTTTTATTTCGATCAAACGGAACAGCTTCTATAATGACTTCTGCAGTTTCATGATCAACAACGATAAGTCCAACTTCCAATCTTTTAAGTAGATGTGTGAAATTTCTATATAGGCTTTTTGATTGATAGATTGCACTTTTCGGAACTGCAATATAAACTTGATCTAAGACTTTCTGTCTATCAATCGCCTGATATATCAGCTTTAAAGAAATTTTAGTTTTAAGTTCAACTCCAATCATCATGTCTTTATGATATGCTAAAACGTCGATATCTTTAATTTCTCCTTTAACATCAAACCCTTGTGATAATAATAATTCTTTTACAGGTATAAAAAGTTCGGTTTCTTTCATATGAGTTCATCCTTAACTATAAGTCCTACAGGACAATGATTACTGCCTAATACTTGATCATAGATCATACTGTCATCAACCTTATTCATTAGTCTTTTACTGACAATAAAATAATCGATTCTCCATCCGATGTTCTTTAATCTAGCTTGAAACATATAACTCCACCATGTATATTTCACTGTATTCGGGTATAGACTTCTAAATGTATCTATAAAGCCACTTTCTAAAAGTTTTGACATCTTACCTCTTTCCTCATCTGTAAAGCCTGGATTTCTTTTATTAGACTCCGGATTCTTTAAATCCATTGGCATATGTGCAACATTTAGATCTCCGGTATAAATCACAGGTTTAATCGCATCTAGCGAAGTTAAATATGCTCTCATTTGATCTTCAAAATCCATACGTTCATCCAATCTAAGTAACTCTCTTTTAGCGTTTGGAACATAACAGTTCACAAAGTAAAAATGATCATATGCTAAAGTGATGACACGTCCCTCATGATTATAGCCTTCACCAAATAATCCGTAAGTTACAGATAGTGGTTTTTTCTTTGTGTAAATTAACGTTCCTGAATAACCTTTTTTATCTGCATCATTCCAGTATTCGTAATAACCATCAAAACTCCAAGATTTTTGCGACTCTTGCATTTTTGTTTCTTGAATCGCAAAAATATCTGCATCTTCTGATCTAAAAAAATCTTCAAAGCCTTTTTGCATTGCTGCTCTAAGTCCATTTACATTCCAACTGATGAATTTCAAGTTGCCACATCCTTTTTAAGCTTCTGATCTAATAATTTTTAGTATATCTTTTCTATTTTTAGCAATTGGCATTTCCTTTGTTTCATGATATATAGTTTTTTTCATAGTTGATCCAATCGTCACGTTAAACGGGTTAATATGAACCAAATATGTTAATACATCTGACAATGGAACTAACTTAAACTTTATAATCATTGGAAAATCTCTTGAATCCAAATTTAAAGAAATACCAGAAATAATACCAGAAATATGTAAAATCACATGGTTTTTGATATCCATGACTACTAATTTTTGATCTTCGTATGTGATCGCAATACCTTCTATATCATATGCACTTTTTATACCATCAAAAATATCTCTTGAATCTTCATCCATTTTGTATCGTTCTTGATAAATTGTGAAAATTTCATTGTCTTCATACAACAAATCTCTTAATTTAAAATATGTGTTATCATCTAATTGATCAAATACTTTAAGAGGATCTTTATAATGTTTGACGACTCTATATTTTTCATTAACTAAGTATAGTAAATCATAATAAACCTCATAGAATAAATCTCCACGTTCAGGATGAAGAATAGCTTGATTATTAACCAAAACATCTTCGTTTGCACAACAGTCTTCGATATTTTTATTACTTCCACATGGACATTTAAGTACTTCTTTTACATATTCATTATAGAAATCATTTTTGAAATTTTTATCATTTAATTTTTCTATCAAATCTCTATCAACAACTTCAATAGGATCTCCTTTAAATATCCATCTTGGTAGTTTCACAATAACACTATTGTATAATTTTATAGTTTGATCGATATCACCAATAATATCCAAAATCCTATTTATAATATGTTTAAAGGAAAACTCAGTAAAATCATTATTCGCAAAATGTAAGTCCCTGATTAAATATTCAAGTGAAAATCCGTCGTCTTTTGCGTTCTTTTTAAGGATATCATAAAAAGCATTTTGTGTTGGTTCTAATAAGTTTAGCCCATTTTTCCCAATTGATTTATACATTTCAAAAGTGTATGGATAGACAGGATGATAATCCCTATATACTTCTCCACTATGATAAAACTCTGGAATGACAAACTCAATTTCTTCACTTAAATAGTCTTCATATAGATCGATAAAGAGCTTTGGCAAGAAATAAAGAGCTTCTTCAAAACTTAACTCTATGTCATTTGGCTTAAGTTGTGAATATATATTTGAAAGATTGTTTTTATCAATTGCTCCTCTAACTTGCATAACTCCTTTAATAAAATAATAAATGTCCTCTAACTCATAATCTAATTTTGTAATTTCTTTCTTCTTAATTAAATGCTCTAAGGCGTCTGGAACTTTATAAGTTCTCAAATCTTCATTATAGTAAAGCAAAAACATGTCAACTGCTTCTTGGGCCATACGATGATCTTTTAATGTGAAATGCTTAAATTCAATCTCTCGATTAAGCAATTTTTTTAAAAATTGATAGATTTCTGGTCTCACATATCCATACAAATGGTCCTTATTTGTGTTTAGTTCTTGATATAATCTAAACACCATCTTTTTTCTAGTTATCTTATCATAGTCACTGTCATCCATAACAATATGATGAAATACTGCATAAACATTTTCTTTTGGAATCTTATTTATAAAATCTAGCTTTTCCATTTAAACAGAGCCCTTACCTTTTTATTTTCATTATACATAAGATCAAGATAAAATGAAACTTATAATGATGAGTTTATCGAGTGCAACTCACTAATCTATAAATATGATGAAAAAAATGGTATAATTTTAATACTTAGATTAGGGAGTTGATGGTTTTGAAAAAAAGAGTAATTAGCGGTCTTATCATAGGTGCTATTTTAGGTCTTGTCTGCATCGGCGGAGCATATCTTCGTATGCCTAATCAAAATGATCCGGTATACTTGTTTTCACTTTGGTATAACAGAGTACTTATGGGATTAGTGATTGGTATTTTAGGTAGAGCTAAAACGATCAAATTTACAATACTACGAGGGTTTATTTTAGGTGGTTTGATTTCATATGCCTTTTATGCAACCACAGGTCATCAAGATTTAATCAGCTTTTTAGCTGGATTTATATACGGTATCATCATAGACTTAGCACTATACAAATTAGACAAAAAAAGAGGATTATAATCATGGATTATCAAAAGATGCTTGAAGCAAAAGATTACATTGAACCAAAATTAAAACAAAAACCATGCATAGGTATGATTTTAGGATCGGGATTAGGAAATTTAGTCGATCAAATGACTGACGTCACTGAAATACCATTTTCTAATATACCTTACTTTAAAACTACTTCTGCAGTTGGACATCAAGGTGTGATAGCTGCTGGATACTTAGAAGGAATTTATGTGATTGCACTCAAGGGTAGATATCATTATTATGAAGGTCATACATTAAGTGAAGTAACGTTTCCTGTTAGAGTTTTAAAACTACTTGGTGTAGAAACATTGATCATCACAAACAGTTGTGGTGCAGTGAATAAATCTTTTAATCCAGGTGAACTTATGTTGATTACTGATCACTTAAACTTAACAGGAAATAATCCATTAATTGGAGAAAACATTGCAGAGCTTGGTCCTAGATTTCCAGATGCCTCTGAAATATATACAAAATCTTTAAGAGAGCTTGCTTTAAAAGTAGCCTTGGATCTAAATATTAAAGTCAACCAAGGTGTTTATGCCTGGTGGACTGGACCTTCATATGAGACACCAGCAGAAATAAAGATGATTAGAACTTTAGGTGCTGATGCAGTTGGTATGTCCACTGTTCCTGAAAGCTTAGTCGCATCTCACATGAACATGAAAGTTTTAGGGATTTCTTGTTTGACGAATATGGCTTCAGGAATTCTTGATCAAAAGCTAACTCATGATGAAGTCATTGAAGTTGCAGGAAAGGCAAATGCATCATTTTCAAAATTAATCATACATATTATCAAAAGTATATAGAAAACACCTTTTTCAAGGTGTTTTTTTACTTATGTGATTTGATATTTCTTAAACACAATAAAATTAAGAAACGCATATATCTTAATTACCCAATAGTATAAAACAAATAAAACAACAATGTTAAAGACTTGAACAAAACTTAGAATCCTTCCTGAGACTCTATTATTTAAATCTAGTAGTAATACAATGAAATTTGATGGATCAAATGTAATTGCATAACTAATGACTACAACATAGATTGTATAAAACAAAGTATAATACATAATCAATTTCATATCACTTTTTTTATAGTTATGAAAGGTCATTAAAAATAAACTTCCCAAAAATAAAAATAGATGGTTGATTAGTGCTGCAATCGTTAAATATACTCCATGATTGATAAATGACCCATCACCCATGAATGGAAACGCAATTAAGTATCCAAAACCTGACAAGCATGCTACAAATCCAGCTAAACCATAAAACCGTTTTATTTTAAAGACAATCACGATGGAAAATATAAAATAAGCGATTGCTGAGTATTCAATCGGTATTTTCGTTAATTCTCCTCTATAGAAATAAACCATGTATTCAACTACTTTATAGATAAGCATAATGATACTAATCAACCATAGTACTTGACGTTTCTTTCTTATATTAAGCAGCAAAAAAGAGACGATGATTAATGATATGCTTAATAACAAGCCATAAACGTTCATGAATCTACCTCCATGTGAGTTAACTATATTATAGTCTATATAATCAGTTTAAACAATAAAAAAACCTCTTAAACTAAAGAGGTTTTTTGATCTTGAACTTTTTTAATTTCAACCAAACTCATTTCAAATACTTCATCTTCTGTTTTACCAGAAGTATTTAAGATCACATATGGAATATCATACACTGAGCATTGTGCAGTTATTTTTGTCACATAATCTTTTAACAAACTCTTGAAGTAGGCTTCGTTTTTATCAAAGTTTTCGATTTCTTGTTCTCTACCTCTCGATAAAACTCGGTCTCTAAAGTTTTCCCAATCAACATCTAAAATGATATATATATCAGGTTTCTTGATTTGATTCATATATGCATGAAACACACCGTTATACATGTTCATAATCGTAGGCATTTTTTTTAGGTTGTGTTGAGCAAATAGCCAGTGTTCAACTAAATCACGATCAACGATAAAATTACCATTATATTTTTGTTGGTTCAGCCAATGATTATGAATAAAATAAATTTGAAGCAGCATCTCTACATCATTTTTTTGTTCATAAAGCCATTTTAATAATGTATTAAAGACTTCATCATCTTTTTCAAACTCTTCCATTACGGGAATGTTTAATGCTTCTCCTAATCGTTTAACCAATGTTGATTTTCCTGAGGCAATCATACCTCCAACTGATATCTTCATTCTTTTTATCCTCTTCATTTCCAACATTAAAAATAATGTTTACTATGAAAATAATATCATCTAAGATGAGTTATTGTCAATTCATATAAAAAACTTTTAAAAATATTGCTTAATATTTTTTCGATGACCTAGATTTTGAAAACTTTTCATCATATTTCTTTTTCGATTTCGTTTTTTTATACGATGATTCTTTTTTATACTTATCGTCTGAAAATGATTTTTTTCTTGTGTTTTTTGATCCCCGTCTTGATTGAGAGACTTGCTGAGTTTTAATGATTTTTAACTCGTTTTTAGTCTCATTAACCCTAATAGTCGTATGAAAGGGTTGATCTGTGATTACAGGTATTTGAATCTGATTAGTTTTTTCGATTGCTTTTAATAAATGCGCTTCATCTTGAGAACAAAATGAGATAGCTACTCCTGTTTTTTTAGCTCTACCCGTTCTCCCAATTCTATGCACATAAGTTTCTGGAGATTCAGGTAGATCATAATTGATCACATGAGATAACTCATCTACATCAATGCCACGTGCAGCGATATCAGTAGCAACTAACACTCTTAACTGTTTAGCTTTGAAGTTGTTTAAAGCTTTTTGTCTCATATTTTGTGATTTATTACCATGAATAGCATCAGCTTTAACACCATAGGATAGTAATTCTTTAACTAACTTATTTGCACCATGCTTTGTTCTTGTAAAAACTAAAACAGATTTCATTTTTGGATCGACGAGTAAGTCAATTAATAAACGTGTCTTATCTTTTTTCGTTACAAAATATAGGCTATGATCTATAATATCTAACATTGCTTCTGGTGGTGTGATTTCTATTCTGATTGGATTGGTTAAAAGCTCATTAGCAAATGATAATATCTCTTTTGGTAATGTTGCAGAAAACATCATCGTTTGATGCATGTTTTTTACAAATGACACAATTTTTCTCACATCTTTGATAAAGCCCATATCTAGCATATGATCTGCTTCATCTAAAACCAAATACTTCACAAAATCGAGTTTAACTAAACCTTGGTTTATTAAGTCTAATAATCTACCTGGTGTAGCAACTAATATATCCACACCTTTTCTTATGGCTACTTCTTGACTTCTTTGTGATACCCCGCCATAAATCACTTCTGTTTTCAAACCCATATGTCTTGAGTACCCTCTAAAGCTATCTTTGATTTGCTCTGCCAACTCTCTTGTTGGTGCTAAAATTAAAGCTCTAATATATTTTTTATCATATGGTAGCTTGTCTTCATAAAGTCCCTGAATGATTGGTATAGAAAAAGCTGCAGTTTTACCAGTACCTGTTTGCGCACTTGCTAGTACATCTTTTTGCTTCAAAAGCACAGGGATCGCCTGCTCTTGAATCGGCGAAGGTATATCATAACCTTCTTGTTCAACTGCTTTAAGTATTTCTGGGATAATTCCTAAATTTTTAAATGACATTTTTTCTCCTTGTGTCCGCTTTTAATGAATAATTTGCTTTATTCCATAAAAAAAAGCGTTGTGATAGAGCTAAACAACGCTTTTAAACTTCTTTGTTAAGTTTGCGGTATATAACTATAGCTTCTTGTTCTTTGTATTTAGAAGCATACTTATCATATCATAGAAATGAATAATTTACAATTGTTTGATTTACTTAAAAAACACATTGCATAATGAAGAAATTTCCTTTATAATGAAATTAACTTAATAAGAATTGTTGGTGTATTTTTATACATAACAGGGAATCAAGTTAAATGCTTGAGCTGTCCCAGCAACCGTGATACAGACGAAATGCAAATAACCACTGCTTATAGCGGGAAGGTGCATAGTAGGATGAAGTTTAGCCGGTAGACCTACCAATACATTCGAATGAGTAACAGTCTTCTGGGATTAAAGAGTGTAAATAACTTCTTTTTTGTTATTTGCCATGTCCCAGTGACATGGTTTTTTTATACAAAAAAAGAGGAGATTAAAGATGAAAAAGACCTTAGTTTTACTGCTTGTTGTTTTGAGTGTTCTTACACTTGCTGGGTGTCAAGATGAAGAACAAGAGGTTACTGATACTGTTAAACCTGTAATCAGTGGCATGGAAGATATGGTTTTAACTTTAGGAGATGAAGCGCCAAATTGGTTAGATGGTGTAACTGCAACAGATGATGTCGATGGAAATGTCACTGTCACTGTGGACGCATCAGCTGTGATTTTAACTGAAGCAGGCATTTACGATGTCATCTATTCTGCAGAAGATGAAGCAGGTAATTTAGAATCAGTAACCATTAAAGTTACTGTCAATAATCCTGAAGTAGATGCTTTTTATGTATCTCTTCTAGATTTAGAAGGAAGCACACTGATGAATGAAACCATTGAATTTGATGCTTCTAACGAAACACCAATCATTGAACTGATTGATGCTGTTGTTGAATTAGATTATACTGTCTTTGATTTTGGGACAATGATACATGGTGTTGGTGGTCATTATCCAAAAGAGTATGGCGCAAGCTATAACTATTATTATCAAATCATCGTTGATGGCACTCCGATTATGACTGGACTTGATCAAGTTGTTTATGAAGATGATATGACCATTGAATTTGTAGAAACTTCTACATTATCAGCATTTGACCAACAAGTTGATGATTTTATATATGATTTTATTGAAACACATATGGATACATACATCACTGATAGTGCTGTAGATTACAATGTCTTATCCGCAGTTTATCAACTTAATATGAGAAATTATATCGATTTAGATGTCACTTCACGATATACATATGAAAATATATCAATCACGCAAGAATCATTTGCAGATTTATCTGTTGGCAATCTTATGAAACTTGCAATTTATATGACAATTGAGCATCTAGATACAACACCTTTAAAAGATCATTTACTCACACTAGATGTGACAAATGCTTATGAACTTACTTCATACCTTCAAGCATTATCAATGCTTGGCGAGACTGATCAAGATGCAGCTTTATCACTCATTAATCATACATTAGAAGATCCTGATTTTATCGGTATGTCTTATACTGCATTATATGGTTATGAAGCTTTAGATGGTTTTGATACTTACATGACAAGTTCATATACGTATATCGAAACGACTTTATCAGAAGATGGCATTGTTTCTTGGGGTAATGCTAACGCATCTTCTACAGCACAACTTATTTTGGGATTGGTTGCTCAAGGTATCAATCCACAAGATGAAGCTTATCAAACAAACACTATTGGTCTTGTAGAAGCTTTAATGGCTTATGAACTCAATGGTGGTTTTAAATGGATGATCACTGATGAAAATCCTGATTTGATGTTTTCAACACCTCAAGCATTCAGTGCATTAGTTGCTTATAAACTATCAAGAGATATTTGGGGATTTCCAGCAACACATTTATTTGATTTAGACTAAATAAAAAAGGAGGACTTTTATGAAACCAATTGTTATCAAACTTATATTAACTGTTGCGGTCCTCCTTTTTGGTTTTTTAATTATAGAATTTGTATTTGATAGAGATTTAATTCATGAAGCGGGAGACATTGAACTTATCATTATGAATGAAGATCAAGAAGTTTTGTTTCATGAGATTCTTCCTTATGAAGAAAATGAATCATTTTTTGAAATTTTAAATGAACGCTTCACACTGACATGTGCAAATCAATTTTATCAACCAGATAACACTTGCTCATTCACTTTCAATGTAATGGGTCAAGAAAATCATGTGATTTTAGGTATTAAATCTGAAAGTTTTGAGATTATGACTGACTGGGACAACACTTTCTTAAACATAGAGGTTTACGATGGAGAAACTTACATCGATGCCAATCAAGGATTTGATATGATTCAGCTTGAAAACATAGATAAGATTAGAATTCTTGTGGATGATGCGAGGTAAATGAATGAAAATAACACAAAAAAAGACAATTAAAGACTTAACCATTGTCGTGGTTGCAGCATCCATTCTTTTTGTGCAGCAACTGGCACTATCTTTTATTCCAAACGTTCAGTTTTCTATTCTTTTAGTAGTTTTATATACAAGAGTCTTAGGATTTAAGAAAACTGCATTGATTGTAACCATTCATGTGATTGCGGTAAATCTGTTTTCACCCATGGGTCCTGTATCCCCTGTACTGATGCCAGCGATGTATTTGGCTTGGATACTGATTCCTATCTTACTGACTACCCTACTGAAAAAACTTAATTCCGCAATATCACTTTCAATATTTGGTTTTGTTTATGGATTCATCTATGGTTGGATATTTATTCCGTTTACTGTATGGTTTTTAGATAGTCCATTCTTACCTTATTTAATATGGGATATCCCATTTGAAATCATTATGGCGATTTCAAATATGTTATCAATCTTGTGGTTATATGAACCACTAAAAAAAGCATTGATTCATCAACTCGATCAAACACATCATAGACATATAGAGAAAAACTCAGCAACCAGCTGAGTTTTTTTATACCTTAATATTTTGATATGATTTATAAAATGCCATCATCCAATGATACTGCTCTTCAAAAAATGTCTCTGCTTGATCATCTAAACCTTGAGCATCAAAAATAGTTGCAATAATCTCAAAATGTCTAACGGGTATCATTGCTAACATATGTTTAATCAATTTTGAATCTATAAAATTTTGCTGCTTTAATATGTCTATTGTTTTCATTAAATCAACTTCATGAAATTGATTAAAATGAGTTTGATCAAAAAATGTAATGTAATCCACAAGAGGACTTAATATGCCACAAGCATCAAAATCAAATATGATCGCTCGATGATCTTTATTGATGATGATATTTCCTGTATGCATATCTCCATGATAAAAACCCTTATCTAAGCTATCTACCACATTAAAAAAGTAAGCACCTAACATTTTCATTTCCATTAATCTTTGATTGTTAAACGATACTTCCTTTAAAAGATGGATATATCGATCAATAAAAAATGAGTGATCTCTAATTGTTAACTCATATGGGTATGATTTCATGATTTGGTGTATTTCAAAGATGGACTGTAAAATTAGTTTTTCGTGCTTTACTTTTTCGGCTTGCTCGCCATTTATATATTCATATAGAATACCAATCTCATCATCAATAACGACATATGGTTCTTTTAATAAAGTTAGATAAACCTTAGGTACTGGACCTTTATGTTCATCTATATATCTCATAACATTTAAAGATACTAATGCAGAAGCAGTATTGTTTTTACGATAGATTTTAAACATATATGTCTGCTCTTGAGTCTTAATCAGATAAACTCTACCAATCATATCTCGAAATAGTTCTATATGATTGATATCTATTCCATATCCATCTTCAATAAGTTTCCTTAATATATCATCATTTCTCATGATAATTGAAAATCTTGATTTCTATTAGCTATATAAGCTCTTCCATGTGTTACTGTAAACTTTAAAACACAATAATCTTGATCATTGATGCCTAAATGATAAAACTGTTCATCACCGTTTAACCAAATTCTGGTTTTAATATCAATGTCATCTAATACTTCTACTTTTCCAATTAAAGAAATACCTGTAAAAGTACTTGGATTATACATATAAATGCTACCAATCTGATTTTTTTGAAAAGATTTAACTTTGTTTGAAGATGTGTTTGTTGAAAAATAAAAAAAATGCTCTTGTTCTACTAATCTAGGTTTAAGCATGGCTTTACTTACTGGAAATCCCTTTTCGTCGATATAACTAATGATTGTTTTTGCTTGATGGTCATCAACCATCTTCCTGATGATGTCTTTCATAATTTCTCCTTAATTGTAATGATAATTTTTTTATAGCAATTCTAAGATTAAATCCTTTGAATCAATATATATCATAAAACTATATTTATATGTTCACGGACTTCATTTTTTCAAAAACTTTGTCATAATCATGATCTAAATGAAATACATGATAATCAATCTTTATAGATTTCATAATCTCTTGTTCTATATGTTGGCGATATTCTTCATATGCCAACATACCTTCTTTTCCTAAAAACCCAAGTTCTTTCCCAAATTTAGTGCGTTCTAAATATAAAACAACTTCATCAATCCAATCTCTATATTTACTTGGATCATCAGTTCTTCTTTCTTCAATGGTTTTATCTAGTGTTTGTTCAATGTGATCTTGATAAATGTAAAACATCATTGGATTCATATCTAGTAATGGACTCATGAGTTTAACAAAATAAGCAATGATTTCATTTGGATTCATATTTTGGTTTAAGATAAGCTCATTGATATGATTTTGTAAAAATACGCACTCAAAAATATATAAAACATGCTCTTCATGATGATTTAAAAAATAGGTGTACTTCTTTTGATAAGCTTTTTTAAATGTTTCTAAGTTATCTTCTCTATATATTTCATATCTTTTTAAATCATCATAAAACGCATTTGTAATTTTTTCATGCCTTATTTTTGTATAAGCAATCATGTAAACATCGTCTTCAATTCTTGTATGCTTGATGATTTCATCTTTGAATAATGGGTATTTTTTTATGATTGCTTCATATGTTTCTTTGTCTGTATATGTACACCACGCAAGAGATATTGGATGTAGATCACCTTCTGAATATTGAATGACTTTTATACCTTTAGACTCATAATGGGCTTTTAATTTTCTTGCATATGTTGTTTTACCACTTCCTGGTAACCCTTCAATAAATAGTATTTGATGTTTCATGCCTACCTCCATGACTTAACTTCTATCAACTTTAATTTGTGTTTATATTTTGTCCATAACCATAGGAAAATAAAATGTGTTGGGAATAGCAAATAGCCAAACCCAATAAAATCAAATATAGTTCCCGCTAGAGCTGGTTCGTATATATACATTGCATCTGGATATCCAAGTTTTGCAATCAAGAATATACCGATGGTTAAATATCCCATAATACCAATAGCTAGTAGATAATATTTTTTCAAATCTGGTTTAACAAATTGTGTACCGATCATCACAATAATCAAAAATAACATCATTGTATGGTGTAACAATCCAGTAATTGTTGGCAAAAAGAAAAACGAGTCATCTTGAACCAAAAAATCTGGATATATTAGTGTCAAGGTTGCCCCAACAAAGCCTACATATATCGTTGCATGAAACCATGGATGGTCTTTTTTAAAAATAAGTCCACCGATAGAAATTGCTAATGATGAAATACCACAATAGCTATATGGTAAGAATCTAAGCCAATCACCATCCTCAAGTAATAATACAACTGTTACTCGGTTAAATAGAATTAAAAAAAGCAAAACAGCAGATAATAAACGGATAAGTTTATATAGCTGTTCTTCTGTTTTAAGTCTTTTATAAATCAACAAATAACTTAAAACTCCAAACAATATAGCTAGCGCAACATAAAGTAAATGTTGCCACCCAAATATTTCTACCATATATACCTCTTTAATCCTTGTAATTTTATTTTATTTTAACACAACAGTCTAAAAAAATATACCCTGTATTTGGTTATAGTATTTGCTTTGACATTTCAAATATTTATTGTTATACTTATATATACATTAAGGTATACCTTAATTTATAGGAGGCCATCATGGACAATTTATTATTAGCATTTTTAGTCACCTTATTTGCTGGTTTATCTACGGGTATCGGTAGTTTTTTCGCATTTAGGAAAAGAACAAACACAAACTTCCTTTCATTTGCCTTAGGTTTGAGTGCAGGAGTTATGATATATGTTTCATTTGTAGATATTTTCCCAAAAGCTTTAGATGCTCTTTCTCAAGTCTTTTCAGAAGACAGAGCTTATTTATATACTACAATCGCATTTTTCTTAGGTATTGGATTAATCGCATTGATTGACTTCTTGATTCCTAAAGAAAGTAATCCTCATGAACTTCAAGGACAAGGTGATGATGAATCTAAAAGAAAAACACTGCTTAGAATGGGGTTATTTACTGCACTTGCGATTGCAATTCATAATTTCCCTGAAGGATTAGCTACTTTTGTAGCAACCATCTCTGATGCTGAATTAGGTATTAGTATTGCGGTTGCGATTGCGATTCATAATATTCCTGAAGGTATTGCGGTTGCAATTCCAATTTATCATGCGACTGGATCAAAGAAAAAAGCGATGTTTTGGACATTTTTCTCAGGACTTGCTGAGCCACTAGGTGCAGTGATTGGTTTTGTATTATTAAGATCTGTCTTTAACGATACGACTTTTGGTTTCTTATTTGCTGCTGTGGCTGGGATTATGATCTACATCTCACTAGATGAACTACTTCCATCTGCTGAGAAGTATGGGAAACATCATTTATCGATTATCGGTTTAGTTACTGGTATGATGATTATGGCATTAAGCTTAATATTACTGTAACAATCTTTATAAAACAAAAGGCCATTTTCATCTGGCCTTTTTGCTTATTATCATTAGTGAAATGCTTAGTCATTTAACCATTTAGCCATTTTGACTAATATTTGAAAACTAAGTCTTCTCGTTTTTGGTGTACCTAAATTAATGACATATACATCTTTATAGACTGGATCATAGAATGCATGACAACTTGAAAAGCCTAATCCTCCATAAAGTTTAGGATAGTTTCTCATCCATGGCACTAAGCGTTTAAAATCGATTTCAATCATTCCGAGTCCATATCTCATGATGCCGTGAAATGACTGTTTTGCATCCATCATTTGATCAAGTGATTCTTGAGATATTAAATCATTTGAAAAAAGGTGTTTTAGAAAGATCGCTAAATCTTTTGTTGTTGTCTGTAATCCTCCACCAGAATAATCACAACTTAAACTATTATAAAGATGGGTATCTTGACCTTTGAAAACAAGAGGTGCAAGCGAATGTCTATCATAGTTCTCGTCATAAAACGCCAAAGCAGTGTCTTTTAATCCAAAAGGTATAATTATTTTTTCTTTTAAAATATCTGCATATGGTTTTTGATATAGACTTTCTAATATGAGTCCTAGAAGTACATAACCAGTATCGGTATATAACATTTTTTTACCTGGATAACCAACAGCTTTTTGATTTTTTCTTGTAAAATCAATTAATTCTAATGGTGTATAAATATGGTCTTTATCACTCATAACCTCATTAAGAAAATGACGATGATTTATGGTTTTACCCTCGAAGTAATCATTAACTCCAGATGTATGGTTTAACAATTGCTTTATAATTACTTGATTTTTATAATCTATATCTTTATATACAAATAGATTTTCTAATATTTTTGACTCTAATACGTTACTTATTTTCGTCTCTAAGCTACATAGTTTTTCTTCAATTGCCATAAAAACAAGGGTTGCACAAAAAAGCTTTCCAATACTTGCGCTGTGGTATCTTTGATCTTTATATGTATCTGCATATTGATACACCAGATTTTTCCTAGGGCTTTCCATATAAATTTGAAGTGTTGGAACTTTATTCTTAACTTTGTCAAAATACTGATCATATATTTTCATTTCAATTCTCCTTATTAAAACTATTCGCAGCTTTAAACTCTTTTCTATACATTTTTATCATCTTTATTATCGCTTTAAATGCTTGACCATGGCCAAATCCGCTTGTTTGATTGATTGTACCTGTGAAATAAAGTTTTGTATCTTCATCATAAAATGCGAAGGCTCCAGTTTGCCCCCAAAAGCCTAAAACATTTTTTATCGGAAATTTTAATGACATAAATCTCGGAACCCATAACTTTTCCATACCTGTTCCAAAATAGAATTGTCCAGGAAAGAAAATCATTCGATAATTTTGTTTTAATTCTTGAACTTGTTCTTTTGGGAAGTAAAAGCCATTAAAGAATGCTTTGATAAAAACCATGACATCACTAGCTTTTGCAACAATACCACCTTCTGCTGGAACACTAGCCATATATTTAGGTATGTTTATTTTTCTGGTTTTAAAATAAATTGGAGCTATGTCTTTTTTTGAATCCTCTTTAAAAACAAAAGTATGTTTTAAATCCAAAGGTTTAAATAAGTATTGCTCAAATACTTGATCAATAGACATATCTGTAACATGCTCTATGATTTGTCCTAATATTTTAAAGTTAGTATCTGAGTAATTCACTTTTTTTGCCTGTCCTGGTTTAAACAATGGTTTTAATGTTTTAACTCTATCCATTGCTTTTATAAATGTCCAAGCTGTATCTTTTTGTTCCAACTCATCAACAGCTTTAGAACCCGAGACATCATAATAATAGTAATCTTTTAAGCCTGACTGGTTACATAATAAGTGTCTAATCGTAATGAACTCTGTGTAATCAACATCTCTAAGCACATGCAATCTTTTGAGTTCATCCTTACGAAAAAAAGATGTGATTGAATCATCAAGACTTAATTTATTTAAGTTTCTAAGGATTATGATCATTGCTGTAACATACAGTTTGGTCACACTAGCAATGTAGTAGTAATCATCCTTGTTTAAATTTCCAGATGATCCAAGCATCGATAAGTGATTTTCTTCACTCTCAACATTAAATATCGCTCCATAAACTGCTTTATGATTGATCATGCCATCAGTTATTTTTGTAAATCCAGATTTGAAAAACTCCTGCATAAACTAACTCCTCTTTTTTAATATTTGTAGTTGAGCAAGATCGTGACCTAACTCAATATATAACTCTTGCATCTCATCTTTTGTGATGAAACTTGGTAATTGTTCATTAGCGACTAATGTTTGAAACCCTATTTGTAAAGCTTTCATTTTTAAAATTAGTATCTTACGCTCTTTCATGGATAATTTTGATACAAGAGGATCATCTTTTAAACTTTCAATCATTTGATTTTCCGTGCTTTCATAAGAACCAATATAAGGATTTGGATTTAAGATAAGTTCTCTAAAAAATACTGGATATCGATCTGCAAAAACAAAACCTGCTCTACCTATGCTTTCATACAAATTGGATGTTTGTTGCTCTCTTAAGATATCTTTAGAGATTGCAAAAACTTTTTCTACTACAGCATCAATCAGTTCTTGGATGTTTTCGAAATTAAAGTATATCGGAGCTACCGATCCCTTTATTTTTTTTGCAACTGTTCTTGCAGTAATCGCTGAAAAGCCTTTTTCTTTAGCAATTTCAAATGCTGCATCGATGATTTCTTCTTTAGTAAATTTAGATTCAAATGGCATCTTACACCTCCATGTATAACACATGTTATATATTAATACATTTTTCATTTTTTGTCAACTTTTTTTCAATTTTTTTTCTGACGTTTGGTGAAAAAAGTTGATGGAAATCCTTATTATACTTTTACAAGGCTATTAAATCTCTACGGTGTTTTAAAAAAATAATGAGTTAACTTAAATATATACGATGCTCAACAAAAATAGCGTTGTAAAACCAATAAATCAAAGAAAATATTGTGAAAGCATCCGCTATGTCAACTTTTCACACCAAACGTCAGTTTTTTTTTAACAAAAAAGCAACCCTTTATAAAGAGTTGCTTACTTATAACAAATGAGCCACACATCATTACCTCTAAATCCTAATTTTTCATATAATACTTTAGGATTTTTTTCGTTATCTAGATGTCCAGATACAGTAATGAAATCTGCTTTTTCTTGTAGGATTGCGATTAAACTTTTCAAAATTTCTCTGCCATAGCCTAATCCTTGATACTTAGGATCCACCTGTATCCATTCGATAATGCCTTCTTTTAAATCTTCATCAAAATCAGCAATACCACTGGCTATGATGTTTTGATTTTCTTCAATTTTTATCCAAGCTTTTGGATAAAAGACTGAAGTTGATTTCCACCTTTCGATATCTTTTGCAGATACTTTAATATTCTCATGATGATAACATTGATTGATATGCTTGACTATGACTTCTATATCTTTTTCTATATTTATCTCTAAAACCTTATTCGATTTTTCATACGTGTCATCTAAATGATGAATCATTCTAAAGAATTTATCTACGCTTTTGTATATACTTAAATCTACTTGATCTTCAAAATGATAGATGTCTATCCCGGGATGCTTCCCAATCATCAAATGTTTCCAGTAGGGTATAGATAGAGTTTTACAGGGACTTTTTAAATATCTTTCTTTTAAATTCATCATATCTATGCAGTAATATCCTTTTTTCTATAAAAGAACCAAGCAAATCCAAAAGATACACCAATAATAAGTATAGAGATAAGTAAATATAAAGGTTTAATCATTTCATCATTAACAATAGTCACTGCATTAATATACTCATAAGGTGTGATATATTTTAAATATTCAAACTCTTCTGTCAGTTTACTAATCAAATCTATCACATACATTCCAATTACTATACCTAAAGCAATACTTAATACTTTTCTTGACTTAGTGACAAACACACTGATTAAAAATGACAAGCTTGCAAAGATCATTTGTAAAATAAATGGTGCATAAGAGAAAAGCAACCATACAACAACATTTAAATCACCATAGATACTAAATGCAATGAGTAATACGATACATACAAGTGTATTGAGTAAAAATAAATTGAGCGCAACCACTAATCCTTTACCAACCAAAATACGGTCTCTACTAATTGGTTTTGATAATAAAAACTCAACAGTCTTATCATCTTCTTCTTTTGAAAGAATTGAGCCACCTAGTATTGCTGCATAACTACCACCAATTAAATTAACAAATAAATAGCCCTCAACACCAAACCATCCATAAAAATCACTCATATCAAGTCCGCCTTCTCCCATACCAAAGGCTTCTAAAAACTCTTCTGGATAGACACTAAGTAATTCTTCTAACTGAGAAAATGCATCTTTAAATGCAGGATATAACAGTAACATAAGCGCAGCCATACCCGCAACAATCGATGCCCATAATATTAAACTCTTGAAATTTCTTTTGAATTCAGTGACAACTAATCTTTTCATGATAGATCCTCTCTTTCATAATAATGCATGAAGATCTCTTCTAAAGCTGGTTCAGTAATGGTTACATCCTCAACTTTATGTGTTGCCAATAATGTAATAAGCGACTTCATATCACCCGTATATACAAATGAAATAAACCCATTTAATCTTTCAACACTTAACATGTTGTCTGTTACATCAATATCATCTTGGGTTTTTATTCTCACCTTTTTAGCTCTTGTTTTTAAAATATCATCAATAGTTTCAACTTTGATTAGTTTCCCTTCTTTAATGATACCTACACGATCACAAATACGTTGTACTTCACTTAAATTATGTGATGAAAAGAAAATGGTTGTACCATTTTTTCGCTCAGATTCTAAAAACTGAAAAAACATGTTTTGCATAAGTGGATCAAGTCCAGATGTTGGTTCATCTAAAATCAAAATCTTAGGATGCGTCGCAAGTGCTGCAACTATCGCCACCTTCTTTTTATTTCCAAAAGATAAATCCTCGATCTTTCTTGTTAAGTCTAACTCTAGTTTATCAACCAATATATCCATAAATGGTTGATCGATTTCTCCGTGAAATCCGCAAGAATATTCAATAAAATCTTTGACATACATATCCCCATAAAAATTAACTTCACTTGGAATATACCCAACCATTTTTCTAATCTCAATTGTATCGGATACGATATCTAATCCATTGACACTGGCTGTTCCACTTGTTGGAAAAATTAGATTTAACAAAGTTCTAACAGTGGTGGATTTCCCAGCTCCATTAGGACCAATAAATCCAAAGATTTCTCCTTCTTTAATCTCTAAAGAAACATCCAAAATCCCTCTTGCATGTTTTTTGTAATATTTTGTTAGTGCATCAAGTTTTATCATAGAAAACCTCCTATGTGTTTGAGTCTATTATATCACTCTATAGTAATTCTTTAAACAACGTATAACATTTATACCCTTTCGGATAATCATCCATTTCAAAAACAACCTTATATCCAAGTTTTTCATAAAAAGGTCTTGCCTGAAAATCTGTTGTTCCTAACTCTAAAAACTGTATCCCTCTAGTTTTTGCTTCCTCTTCAACTAGCTTCATAAGCATACTTCCGATTTTTTGGTTTTTAAATGCCGGATCTACTGCAAGTCTGGAAATGTAAATCGTCTTTTCATATATTTCTCCAGATACACCACCAACACAAACATCACCTTCTAATGCTATATACATGAAATCGTCAGTTTTATCTTTGAGATTATGTTTCTTTTCAAATGCTTCTTCTTTTTGATCAAGTTCTTTTTGATAAATCTCATGAGGTTTATCACTTATAATCACCTCTAAACTCGTTTTTGTGCTTTCTTTATATGATGTCAATACAGCATAATAAAACTCATCATATTCTCCGAGTTTTTCTAATTTCTTTTGATGGGTAAAACCTACACTCATAAAATCATCATATCTTTCTTTAATTGGGCTAAAGAACTTAATACCTAAGTACTCATGTTGGATTTGATGCCATACATTGGTAATGAGCACCTTTAATGTGTCTAAATCTTTATAATGAACTTTACTCATCGATGCCCAGTTCCATCCACAAGATAAAGCAATACCTCCAATGAGTTCATTTTCATCTACGATATATACATATAAATTTTTAAACTCAACTTTGCCTGTAAATCTTTCATTATGGCCTCTTAAATGTTTAATGAGATCTTGTTCGTATTTTTTCTCATAATCATTGATATATTTAATCATTTTAACTGCTCCTTTGTGTATCTACACATAGTTTAACAGTAAAATTTCTATTTTTCTATATTTTTTATATTTTAAAACAAAAATAAGTATGATAAAATAATTCTTGGTGAAACGCCAAAAATCACGAAAGAAGGAGATTGACATGGATATTACTACTTTCTTAATTAACTAAAAAACTTAATCAAGGAAGTGATCAATATGCATAAAAATGCCTTTGTGACCTTCGTGATGTTAAATGACAAGTATGTTCCTGGAGCACTCGTTTTTGCGCATGCTTTAAGAAAACAAAAAGTACATGCAGATATTATTTGTATGATAACTCCTGATGTCTCTAATAGAGCAAAACAACAACTCAGCCTAGTTTTTGATGATGTTATTGTTGTTCCTCCTTTAATCATTTATCACGAAGATCGTCATAAACGACAAGATCGCCCTTTCCTATTTACAAAGTTTCAAGCACTTCGTTTAGGTAAAGACGGTGATTTAAACAAAGGCTACGAAAAAATAGTGATTGCTGATGCGGATATCCTTCCCATTGGTGATTATCAATCTCTTTTAGATCTACCTGCTCCAGCAGGCATCATTAATGAATCTAAGCATCACTGTGTAATCTCAAGTGATGGTACATATATGAAAGAACAAAAATATAAAAATAAGTATGAATGGCATTGGCATTATATCTATCGGTCGTGTCCACATGGTTTTATCATTCCTAAGAAGATTACTGATCGTGTATATCACAACAAAGATAACTTAGGTGTGAATACCTGTCTATGTAGAATCAATCCAAGCATGACTGATTATTATTCAATATTGTCAGATATGAAGAACAAGGACATTATGAATCAAGTTTCAAAATTTCCATGGCCAGAAATGCAATACCTTACACTTAAGTATAGTGGGTTTTGGCATAACATTGATTTGAAATATGCTAGTTTTAATGGTTATCCAGACATAGATATTTTAAATGGCACCCATTTTGCTGGACTAAAACCATGGCAAATCGAACATCCATCAGTTAAGCATTATGCAAAATTCAAAGATTATCAATTGTTTTTTCAAATTTTTTTAGAGATGATGGATAATAATCCTGATTTAAAAAAATACATTAAACTTAATAGATTAAATGAGACATATCAATCGTGGCTTATACGTTAAAAAAAGCTGACGTTTGGTGCATAGTGTTGTTAAATTTTTCTGATAAATCATTAACAAGGGCGAATATTAAACTTTTTATTTTGAGTGGAATTTTCCAAAACTAAAATGTTATAATGAACGTGCCAAACAAATAAACTAAGGAACCGCAAAAGCGAGTATTTTACCCTGGTTTGTTTGGCGACTTTCCTTAGTTGGGTGAAATACTCGCTTTTGTGGTCTAAGGAGTATTATGCCCAAGTTCAAAATATGTTCACTTTGTGGTACAGTTAATTCTACAATCAAGCATGGTCGTACTAAGAATGGTAAACCGAGATTTAAGTGTAAATCTTGTATGGGAACTTTTATACAAGACGAATCTACAACAAGTTACTTAAATAATAGTGATTACATCTTCAAAAGATTTATTGGATTTATGATTGATGATGTAACTTTAGAAGTAATCGCAAGAAACCTAAGCATTGATATAAAGACAGCTTTATATTATCGATACCTTATCTTCGAATCTTTAAGAGATTACCAAGATGAGGTATTTTTGAATGGAACTATTCTAGTAGATGAGACTTTCGTCAGAATAAGTGATAAAAGATATAAACTGGTTAGACGTGATGGTAAGGGGATTAGAGGGATTTCATTTAATCATCTTTGCGTGATTACTTTGATAAGTTTAGAAGGAATAACTATAGCTAAAGTGTCATCAAGAGGAAACGCTTCACCAAAAAAGTTTATTGATTTATGTACAAAAAACATTGGAGAAGTGACTAAATTTATCCATGATGGATCGGTAATACAGAAACAATTTATGCGTCAATTTAGTGTCCCTAATTATGATGCACGCAGAGAATGTGATGGAAAATACAATACACTTTTAGTAGATTCATTACATAGCAATATAAAAAGATACTTATTCAAGCACGCAGGATATCGTCTAAAAAATCTACAACATTACATGAATTTTTTCGTTTATAGATATAATCATACGCCTAAATCAAAACACATTAACAGTCGTCAAATTATTGAAAGCAGGAATTCTATGATTGATGATTTATACAGAAGAGTTAAAAAGATAAAAAAGAGAATCACTTATAGAAATTTCCAAAGTGATCCTGGAATTACGGATGTACTAGAATCAGTGAGTAGTGATTATTATGAAAAATAACAACACTATGCACCAAACGTCAGTAAAAAAAGACTTTTTTTGAAAGTCTTTTTTCATTATCTAGTAAACATTACTTTTATTATTGTACCTTCATTTAACTTACTTTCAATTTCTATATGACCATGATTTTTAGTTATGATATCATTAACAATATTAAGACCAATACCACTGCCCTTTGCATGATATTTATTTGCATTTTCTCCTCGATAAACACCTTTAAATATATGCTTAATTGTTTGCTCGTCCATGCCTATGCCGTTGTCTTTAACAATGAATTCTTTTTTTGATGTGCTCGTTTTAACAAAAATAGTCTTTCCCTCTTCAGAATAATAAAATGCATTAAACACAAGATTTTCAACGATTCTTTTGATTTCATCATCTGATATGTCAATACTTAAAGGTTCTAAATCCATATCTAATTTTATTGATTTAGAAGAGAAGATATCTTTATAATGCGTAAGTTGTTTCAAAATCATCGGACTCACATCATGTCGATATTGAAGCTGATCAATGTCCATCTCAATCATTTTAGGAATTAAGTTTTCTATAGATTTAATCTCATCAGCGATTTCTTTTCCTACTGAATCATCAAGTATAAGTTTCTTTTGTGTCAAAGCTTCTAAATATATTGATAGAGCTGTTAAAGGTGTTTTTAAATCATGCGCTAGTGTTTTAATGTAGTCTTGATAAACTTGTTGATGCTTCTTTTCTCTATGAATAGCATCAATAAGCAGTTTATTGACTTCACCTAATTCTTCAAAATAAAAATCTTGATCCTCATGAATGACATGAGATAAATCAGTGAGAATCGCTTGATTTTGTTTTCTTAAGTATTTTGAGAAAAGCAACGTCCCAATCCCAAAAAGTAATATTGAGAAAATATTAATAAGGATAAAGCCCACTGAATACTCTTGACTTAAATAAGATGCTTGATAGTTCGTATAAACTTCCCCCACATATAAATCATCGTAATAAACAGACTGATATTGTTCGTTAACATGAACTTCTATATTTGCATAAATGATTTGTTCTAGATTATTGATATAGACGATTTCAACTTGATGATTATGAACATAATGTTCCAAGTAAGCTGTCAAAACAGTTTCATCTTCTTGAGCACTTAAATGTGCAATCATAGAAACCAAACTTTCTTGTTTTCGACTTGTCTCTTGTTGGTATTGAACAGATGAAATGATAAAGATTACTAGATTAAACAATACTAAAACAGACGCAAACACAAAAACAACATAATAAAATATCTTTTTACTTAAAAGCTCTTTAATGGTCATCTATTTCACCTACAAACTCATAACCTACTCCATAATGTGTTTTGATATACGATGCTTCTTGATTTCTATCAATTTTTTTTCTAATATTTTTAACAAATGCATCAATGACACGATCATAAGCATCACTATCCCTGAAACAGGTCTCAATCATTTTTTCTCTTGAAAAAACCACTCGAGGATGTTGTGCTAAAAATAATAGAATATCAAACTCATATTCTGTTAATTTAATTGTTCTATCTTGTTTAACCACTTCTCTTTTAAGTGGATAAATTATTAAATCTTGTTTATTAAATGATATGACATTTGGCTTTGTTTTCTTGATTCTTGATTCAACATTTCTTAATCGCGCCATAACTTCATCAGCTGAAAAAGGTTTAGTTACATAATCATCAGCACCTAAAGATAAAACATCTATTTTACCTTCAATATCTATTTTTGCAGAAATAACCATGATATAAATATCACTTATTGCTCTTATTTTCTTAAGTAGAGTTTCACCCTGCATATTTGGTAACATTAAATCCAAAATAATTGCATCAAAAGATTCACTCTCTAAAAATACGAGCGCTTCTTCAGCACTTTTAGCTTGCTTAACCTCGTGATGTTGTCCTCTAGCGAACAATGCTAACAAATCACTTATTTTTTTATAGTCTTCTACAATTAATAGTTTCATATACTTCACCTTTACCATTATTATACATTGAAGATAGAAAAAAGACGAAGGATATCCTCGTCTGATTTTCTTAAATTTCTAATAGAATGTCTTTTTTTATATTTTGGTACTCATCCAAAATCTCTTGATCTGTTAGATCATCAAAGCTAATTTCAGATAGTTTTTCAATCATGAGTTGATCCATAATTTCTTGTGTTTCAATCGATTGATGGATATATGTCCATTCATATGATTCATATTCATCGTCATTATAGTTACCATGACAAACACCACCATAATTTCGTCCCATCATTTGATATCTTGGATATCCATTATACACATCATAGTTTTTCGCTAAATCAAGCTTGATTTCATCAAGTTTTTCAACAGTCATGTCTTCAATTAATGTTTTCTCTTTGTAAGCATTTATAAATGCTAAATCAAGTAATGCTTGATCTTCATCACCTAAGTGTATATATACAAACTCATAATTATTCGTTTCTTCATTGTCATACATATAAGGGTAATCATTATAGTTCTCACTATTGTTTGCATAAAGTTTAGGGCCATATATTGCTATACCTAAAAGGATAATCAATCCTATCATTATTAATATGATTCTACTTTTCATATCACATCTTCTCCTTTAGTTTATTTTTTAATGTCTCATACTCTTCGATGGTTATTTCACCTTTTGCGAGTCTTGATTTTAATTTTGATATGTAATCTTCTTGGTCTCGTTCTTTACGATTATCTAATGAACTAATCACAAAAACAATCACAATAATCCAAAATATACCCATACCAATCATGCCAAATGGCATCATCCATCCTCCAAACATATGTCCTGAGTAAGGCATATAATCATTAGGCGCTATATAAGGATAAACCAACCATAATATAGCTATAATAATTGCTAAAGCAATAAATGCGATGATTAAGTTTAATATTTTTTTATTCATTTACTTCACCTCTGCTTAAAGTTTAGCATATGATTGTGAATGAAATATGAATATCGTAAATTATAGTTTTTCGTGCAAAATCTTAGGAATTACTGTATACTATATGTGCACCCCCTATGGAGGGGGATAAAAGGAGGAAATATATATGGATATGGAAAAACATATGAGTATAAAGGGCATTACTTGTGCAGGTTGTTTAAACCGGATTGATCAAGGTTTAAAAGCATTAGGTGTATTCAAGTTTGATTATGATTTTGTTAATCACGATGCTTTAATTTTTTATGATGATGAAGATACTTCTATAGATGAAATCATTAAAACCATAAATGATATGGGTTATGAGGCTAATAGCATATGATAAAAAAAGGCATAGGTATATTAGGCATATCACTCATAATTGTTTTAATTAGTGTACTGATATCTAACAGTTTACAAAATAGCAATGAATCTTTACTAGAGAAATATGATCTGAGTGATAAATCCACAGAAAAACTTGTTGAATATCTAGAAAATAGACTCGATGAACCTTCTGGTCTTAGCGCAATCATTAACGGTGAGTCTTTAATCATTCAAGATCATAAGGATCAAATGACCATTGACTTAGAAAATGATTTATTCTATCTATCCATGGCTCCATATTTTGATCAAACTCATCCATGTGGTATACATAACTTAATCACATGTAGAGGAGAACTAAAAAATGAGTCATTCAACGTTTTAATCACCGATGCATTAACACAAGAGATAATCGTTGATAAAATAATGACTAGTTATAACAATGGCTTTATTGGTGTTTGGTTACCAAAAGATAGACAATTAACTATTCAGATTACAAAAGATGGTTATCAGGCTACTGCAAATATATCAACATTCGAAAACAGCAACACTTGTTTAACTACTCTTAAACTAACTTAATATAAAGATAAAAGCAGCAATCTGATTGTGGATTGCTGCTTTTATTTATTTAATTACAATATTTTCATTTTTATATTTGTTTACATTCCAAATCCACTGGTTCATATACGAAAATGATAACTCATAATGTGTATATTCGATATCTTCAATTGAAATCATATCCTGACCATTATAATTCCAAATAATCTCAACTCTAATATCAACATGTTCGTTAGATGATTGATCATCTACAATTAACATCGGTTGTTGATCATCTAGTTGATTCAAATCAAAACTGTAATTCATGTTGCCTTTTGAAGTCATCTGCCCTTCAGCAAACAAAACATCTTCAATATATATTTTTATGATGGGTTTAGTTTCAAGTTCTACATGAAATTTCTTAGTGACTTTAATTGTCGTCTCATATTGAATTTGATTTTGACCCTCTTGTTCAAACGATCTTAAATAAAACATATTATCAGTCCAGTCATTTGAGACCAGGGTCATTTCATCAACATAACCCATTTCTTCAATGAGTAGTCTGTTTTGAATTATTGATAATCCTGTCAAAACTATACATCCGATAAAAACAAAAGCTAAAGGTTTCTCAAGTCTTTTATATATTTTATTAAATCCAGGATACCTTTCTTCTTTTTCTTTCTTAACATCAAAAAGTAAAACACCAACGATACCAGAAACAAGGATAAGTAATACAAGGATGTATAAAAAGATCATGGAAAATGTATGTAGATAAAAAATCAATAAAATCATGAGATGACCTACAAGAAGCATAGCGTTAACTACCAAGTAACCTACATAACTCTTATAAATGTTTTTTCCTGTAAACATATGCTTATAGCTAATTAAATATATATAAATAAACATGGAAGCTAAGATTGCAATAATCATTCTTGAATAGACATCACCAGGAACATCTGCCAAATCAAAGAAACTAGTGACTAACCCAAAAGATGTTCCAACCATGACTAAAAAACCATAGACCCATGCCATTAATAATAAGAAAGCTGGAATACCCATCAATAATAATGGAACTTTTTGAAACTTATTGATACTCTCTTGTTCTTTTTCTTTAATTAATGAATCCAAACTCACTTCTAATGCATCTGCAATATTAACCAAATTATAAACGTCTGGCATAGATTCATTTCTTTCCCACTTGCTAATGGCTTGTCTAGAAACACCAAGTTTTTCAGCCAGTTCTTCTTGTGACAGATGTTTTTCTTTTCTTAATGCTGCTATTTTTTGTCCCAAATCTCTCATGTTTATCACTTCCTCACAAGTTCTATTATACGGAAAGTCCGTTTAAGAACAAGCATTTTTTGATATACTTTCACGCAACTAGAGGTTGCAAACCGACTTTTTCTATAAAAAACATCAAAAAAACAACCACATTCATGTGATTGTTTCAAGTGTAATCTAATGTTTTGTTAATTAACTATACCTTTAATCTCTTCAAGCATCTTTATGTCTTCATCCACAATCTTTTTAATATCTTCTAACTCATCATTCATATATTTCTTGACATATGGTAATCTTTGTTTTTTAATATCTATCGCAATTTCAAGCTTATTATCAATCACCGCAATATCAACTGAAGACACAAATGAAAATGCATGTATATATTGATATAAATCAGTAAAGAATGATGGAGGAGTTAGTTCATCATGACTAGAAAAACTTCCTTCTAGATATTTTTCTTGATGAACAAAATGTTTTGGATCATGACCATCTTTTCTTTGGATATCCTTAAGTGCATCAATCATCCTATCACTCATTCCCTTTTTATCTTTATATATGAAGTCTTTATATGCATAAGGCATCATGATATAAAGACCTTTAAAATAATACGTTTTTGTTCTTTTTTCCCCAAAGATGTTATAAGCCTCAGCATGAAACATCTGGATCTGATCATCTGTGAGCTCATAATCTACATCTATGTTTGAATAACTCGGTACTAAATGCCACGAACTTAAATTAAAATCATCACTTTGATATTGATATGTTGCATCTTGATTCAGGTTATACTGATCCGCATGATATTGATAGACTACATCAATGCTATTTTTCACTTTGATCTTATAGTTTCTTGTCGCATGAAGTGCAGTCATAAAAAGTGTGATGATCAATAAAATAAACGAGAAAAATATAATAAGTACACCTGGAGTTAATAGCTGATCCTGTTCAATCAAAATGAAAACAAGTCCAGCAACTAGCATCAACACAATGATGAGCCATTGATATCTTAATGTTTTGTGTCGAGTTGTCTTATCTTTTAGTTTTACAGTTTCAAATAAGCTTTCCATAATCACACCCCTTTGATTGTCTTCATGATATGTCAATATTACAATATTGTCAAATCAAAAACAAAAAAACCATATGTTAAAAACACATGGTTATATCATTTGTTAAAAAACAATACCTGGAATACTTCTTACTTTAATATTGATACGAAATCTAGTAATAACATCATCTGTTGTATAGATACTAATAGTGACTTTAGAACGTGTGTATTTATAAGTGACTGAATCTCCATGAATAAAGGTTTCATCCAAATCATAGTGATATTCTTTTAAAATTTCTGATAGTTCCTCTTCAAGCATTTGATCATGAACTCTCATGCCAAATAAATGATAATCAGGATCTGTAGTTTCAATTCTTGTTACATATCCATAATCACTAATCATGTTAGGATATGATGTAATATCATACATAGTTGCTGGATTTGTTTCACTATATTCATGGATATTAAAATATTCTTCGTCTTCCATAAATGGTGGAGGCAACTCAATATCATAGATGATATCCATACCAAATCCTGGTAAAACATTATATTGGTCCCAGTCTTCATCACTTAGCTGATATAAAAGATCGATACCAAACTCACTATGTGTGTTTAAATCATAAACCGTATCCTTTTCAATCATTTTTGGTATCAGCATAAGTCCCACAATAGCAAGTGCAACCGAAATCATACCAATGACCAATAATCTTTTTTTCATTTGGTACCTCCAATCGTCTACATTGTTAGATACAATGATGACAATGAAATAATAATTATGTTCAAAATAAGAAGAAAAATTTTTTACTATCTGTTTGATTAAGCATGCTTATCATGAATCAAATCGCTTCAAGTTGATTGACAAATTTAATCTCGTTGATGATATCAGCTTGATACTGATTGAGAAGTTCAATACTTAATGGCTTTTTCTTTCTGATTGGATGTTTCTTATACCAAATACCTAAGTGCATGCCCTCATGATTTATACTCAAATAAAGATGTCTATATCGTTCATCTTTTTTAAGTGATTCCATTAATCTAAGATATAGTCGGTCAATATCTTTTAAATCCTGTTCGTTTGGTTTGTACACTTTAAGAGTTGATTCAACAGCAAGTTTCTGAAATTTTACACCTTTTAATTTAGGTGAACCTGTTGTTCTAATTTGTAAATCAGTCTGACCCTGTTTTTCTAAATAAATGTAGCTTCCATCAAAATGAGTGACTTGACTATTTCCGTTAGATGTTGTCATAGTCATATCACAAATCGAATAAGGATATTGATCAGATGAATAACCACTTAAGCATCTTTTTGTAGATATAGATGCATACTTTGTAAATAAACCACCTTTTTGATTTATGGTTTTATCTGATTTTGGATATGCTTTATAAGTTAAAAACAAACCCTCTTCATCATTGATTTTTTGGACAATACTCGGAAACACATATTCAAAATAAGGTTTTTCGCTGGTAAAAGATAAGGTGATCATCAATCCTATAGCCATGGTCAAAGCTGTCGTACCAAAAATAAAGAAAAATACCCATTTGATTTCATCATCTACAGCATATACTTGAAACAAAATCATAACTATTCCTAAGAAGATCAAAGAAACAAATAATAATATGCTCCATATCATAGTTAGTTTTTTTCTTCTGATTTTTTGTTTTTGATTAAACTCTTTTTTTAACGCTTCATATTCGTGTGTTTTATACATATAATCTCCATTCGTCATTGATTGAGAAATATTTTAACTTTAATAAACTTTCTCCATCATATAAAAACCTAAATCCTCTAGTTGATTGACAATCATAAACCCTAGTTTTTTATATAGGGTGATTGCGACATCATTGTTCATTTCAACGCCAAGTTCAATGGCATGAATCCCAACTTCTCTTTTTTCAAATATTTCATTCATCAGGTATTTGCCGTATCCTTTGCCTTGATGATCTTTATGGATACAGATCGCATGAATATGAAGTCTATGATCTCTGGTTTCAATCCAATAAAAGCCAATAGGTTTTTCATTTTCTTTAAGTATATAAACTTCTCCAGTTTTTTTCATCATATGTTTAAACTCATCTAACGATAGCTTCATCATATCTAGCACTTTATAAATATATGACGCTGTCGTTTCAAGCATGAGCTCAAATGCCCAGTCGTAATCGTTTGCTGTGCTGATTCTTTTGATTTCCATAAAAAACCACCTCTTTATGAGATTTTTTTGATTTCTTCCCAAGTTGTAAAATCTAAAGAAGCATCCAAATCATTTTTTAGATGTAAATCAAAAAAGTAATTAATGATTTCTTTTTGCATATCCACTAAATAAGTGGTTTCAAGTGATCCCGTATATCCGATGGTAGACATCAGTGGTGATAATATATATGCCATAGTAAAATCTCCGTGTGTGGTTCCATCAATTTGATATAAGCTAGCATCACTACTATTTTCAATTAAATCATATAAATCAATATTATTGGGTCCTTCTTCCCAAGACTCTGATCTTAAAAAGATTGAAGGCATGGACAATCCTTTTTCAATCTCTGATGCAACAATAGGTTCTACCCACGCATCAAGACCAATGACCGCACCAACTCTTACATCATTAAGTGCAACCGCAACATCTGCCCCACCGCCTGTTGAATGACCGATGAGTCCTATATGATCTAAATCCAATTTATTGTTTAAAAATGATTCAGCATCGTTATTTAATATTTCGATATAATCAAGCATAAATGAAACATCACCTGCATACGTATAAACAAGTTGATTTGCGTCATCTAAAAAGTTATCATTATCATCTCTTGGAGGTAGTGCATCTTTATTTTGGTATATAAAACGACCATAGATATTGGTTGCGACCGAACCATATGTATGATCAATTGATATCACAATATATCCTCTACTTGCAAGTTCTTCTGCAAGATCAGTGTGAAGATTCATAAATCCACCCCATCCATGAGAGATGAGCACAACAGGATATTGATCTTGGACATCGCTAATCGCTTTGATTTGATATGCGTTCGAGTCTATATATTGTGTTTGATCTAAAATAAAACTTGGTAGACCCACGCTTTTCGCAAGCCCTCTTGCAATATTTTTTCCACCACTTAACCATGGCATGATATCTGCATCACCAACATCATCTACTGGATACCACATTTGATATGTAAACTCTCGATATCCGATACCAGATCTATATCGCTCTTCTCTACTCATGTCTTCAACAGATTCAACATAGGTTCCAATCTGATATGTTCCAGATGGTTCAGGCATATCCAAGATTGGAAACATATAAAGTGTTAAGACGAATAAAAAAATCATCACTGAATTAAATACAATCCATATTCTTTTTAATCGGATATTGGTGTAGTAATGAAAATAAATAGATATAAATAATAATAGAGTTACGATATAAGCAATCACAAAAGGCCATCTCGTTGGATATAATCCTTCTTGAATCATATAGATTGCTGGCATAGACCACAAAAAAGCTTTGATATAGATATTATCTATTTTTTTATTGTAAATAAATAATCCCAACTGAATCAAAAGCATTATTATAATAACAATTTCAAATACGATCATGTAAATCCCCCTTATATAGGTTTATGTGATTTTTCATACCCCTATTTTATCATATAATTCTGATACAAATCATGCTTATAGACTTTTAAAACCTTTAATACCCTGTATGTATTAAATGGACAGGGTTGATTCGTTTTAGTGTATCTAAAGTGATGAAGTCCTGGTGCTTTTCGATCAGCTTTAATTCTTCCATATGCATCAAGCCTGTTCATAAGCATAATCAAGCCTTCTTCCATCTTTTGATCGTAAGGTATATCTAAATCAACAAAGACAGTTAAAGCTCTTAAAAGGTCATATTTCCATCCATATGGAAAAGGATAGCTAAGCATATCTTTATGAATGATTTCATTTGTATGAACAGATCGAAATAACCGTTTAGATAAGATATATGAAACACCTTTTGGAATCATTTGATAGATGTCATCAATTCTATATGTATATCCATGCATGATATATGCATGAAATGCTTCTAAAACACTTAAAGTCGTATGAAGAGATGATTGTTTAGGTTTTGGTTTTCTTTCCCATGCACAGTTCCATCCACCATCAGCCATTGGATATTCTAAAATATAGTCAATCATATCAAAGATTCTAGCATCTTTAAAGTGCGCTGTCGCGGCAATCCTTACCATCATCGCAACCACACACATATCTTGATGTCTATACTTTCTCATCAATCCTTTTTCTTTCCACATCTCATCAAACAATATGGTAATCGCCTTATGAATCCTCATATCAATTAAGTTAGCTCCTAATTGACATAACTCTAATAAAGTATAATGTGTTGATGTATATTTAGGTGAATAAACACCTTCACCCCAAAGATGTGTCTTGTGATCATAAAGATTCATGAGTCTTAGCCCATAACCTTCTTTTAATATCTTATTTTTTAAACTTGGATCATCTTCACCTAAAAGATCTCTTTTGACAAGATAATGTAGTGATACATCATGATTCTTCATCCATAACAATATATCCATATAGACACCACCCTACAAGATAAATTATATCTTATTTTTTTTATAATTAAAAATAGAAGATGATTTTGATTAAATCATCTTCTACATTATAAATCATTGATCTTATTGAGTTTAGTTACGACTCACTTTCTAACACTTCGTTAATAAATACGTCTACAAGTTTAGGATCAAACTGTGTTCCTGAACATCGACGGAGTTCAGCAATAGCATCCTGAGCTTTCATCGCTTTTCTATAAGGTCTATCTGAAGTCATTGCTTCATAAGCATCCGCAATACAAATAATCCTAGAGAATAGTGGTATATCTTCACCTGATAACCCTTTTGGATATCCTTTACCATCCCATCTTTCATGATGCGTTAATGCATAGTCAGCTAAGTTGGAATATTTATCAGCAGATTTTAAGATTTGATAACCATTAATGGTGTGATTCTTCATGATCACCCATTCTTCATCAGTTAACTTGCCTGGTTTCTTTAAAATATGATCTGGTATCGTAATCTTACCAATATCATGCATACGACCAGCAAATTCTAACTCTAATTTTTCTTGTTGTGTCAGATTTAATTTTTCTCCCATGGATAAACAATAATGGCTCACTCGATCCGAATGATCTCTTTCAGCTTCATATTTATCTTTTAGAGAATCAAAAAGTGCCATAATCACTTGATTTCTAGAACTTTGATTATGCAATGTTTTTTGAGCATACATATCATTTTCAGCTTCAATAAGTACATCATCAATGTTCTGTGATTCACTTGTTTTTATAGCTGTACCACAAGATGCTGATAAAGGTATATCTTTGATCTTGATGGTTGCTAGCTTATCAAAAACTTGATCTTTTAAATCATTTAATTTTTCAGGATCTGATTTCGCAAAAACAACAGCAAACTCATCACTACCGATTCTTGCAATAAACGAATGATCTTTACATGAAGTTGATAAAAGTTTAGCAAATGTTAATATGGCTTCATCTCCAACATCATGTCCATATGTATCATTGATCAGTTTTAAGCCGTCAATATCAATCATCGATATGCTTAAAGGATAGTATTTCTCTTGATCAAGTTTTCTGATTACAGTATCAAAATATGTTCTATTTGGAAGACCGGTTAATACATCATGTTTACTTGCATAATTAATTTTTTGTTCACTGATTTTGCGTTCCGTTATATCCATTAAAAAGCCTTCTATAAACCACTGATGATCTTGTTCAAAGACATGTCCTTTTTCCCAGATCCAAACTCTAGAACCATCTTTTTTTATCATCTCATATTCAATACTACATGGTTGATTACGCTCTTTAGCTTCTTCATAAGCGTTAACAACATATTCTCTATATTTAGGAACAATTAAATCATTGAAGGCAACTGACTTGTTTTCAACAATCTCAGAAGGTTTATATCCAGTTAACTCTTCACATCGATCTGACATATAAAGCATTGTCCAAAATTCATCAAATCTACATTGATAAGATACGCCTGGTAAATTAGCTATTATTCTGCTTTTTTCTTGTTCTTTTTTGATGAGTTCTTTTTCGTTTTTGACTCTTTCAGTAATATCTTCAGCAACAACAACAAACTGGTTTCCCTTATATGGATATGTAACTACTCTATAATATTTATCCAGTGCTCTAGAATAGTCTTCAATAATAACGGTTTTTTGTTTCTTAACTACATCTGAGTAAGCATCAAACCACGATGACTCAATGTCAGGCAGAACTTCTGTTACACATTTACCAACTATGTCTTTTCTTTTTAGTCCAGTCATTTCTTCATATCGATCATTGATACTTAAAAACTTATAGTCAATGCCTTTTCCTTGATCATCAAAAATCATTTCTCTTAAATTAAAACCTAATGGCATTTCTTGGATAAGTTTACTCCACTGATTTTCTAATGACTTTTGTAATTTTTGTTGATTGACGATATCCGTCACATCTCTAAACTCAACAACTCTTATTTGTTTTCCTTGATATGGCATATTTCTAGCTTCTAATTTGAGTGGATATGATTCTCCATTTTTTCTTACCCCTATAGCTTCATAAGGTTTTTCATCGCCAGACTTAATATGATCATTGATGTTATCATGATCTTTTGGATGAATTAGAGTATAAGTATTCGCACCTATTAATTCTTCTAAACTATATCCTGTAATATTAGATAACTCTTGATTACAATCTAAAATAATACCTTGATCGTGTATTAATAATCCACTAAATGAAGCATCATGAAGAATTTTAAATCGTTGCTCACTCTCATATAAAGTTTGATTAATAAGGTGAATTTCTTTTCTCGCTTTCTTATTTTTGATTGCTAAAAATGATGTGACAGCAATCGCTAGCCCCATCAATGTGATCGTTATAATAATGAGTGTTCTGTTTCTATTTTGAGTGATGACATAATCTGTTTGATCGATAATGATTGAATATAAGTATGTCTCTCCTTCAATCTCTACAGGATAAGAGTAAACATAAACTGTTCTTATATCACCACTTGCAATTTTATGTTTAAAAATAAAAAAATTTCTTTCTTCTTCTAGCGCCCTTTGTCTTTCTTCAGATACTTCTTGAGCAGAAAGTGTATTGATATCATCAATATTCATTGCGAGTAAGGTTTCCATAGGATATCCATAAAAATCGACTGCTGCTTGATTTGCATAATAAATATCTCCAGTTAATGGATGGATAATGAGCATGATGGATTGATGATTATCAAATAAATTTTCATAATCAATGTCATCAATTGCATATGTTTTAAATCCAACTTGTAAAAAAGATAACAAAAGCAGTATAACAATGAGTGTCTTTTTCATTATGGAATCCTCCAATATTTTGTAGAATTTACTAACAAATGATTTTATATGTGTTTGATACATTTTACCATATATAGAAACAATTTTGAAGAATATATTATAGATATTTAATTTTTTATAAAAAATATAGATAAATAAATTGAAAATATCAACTATGACCATTTAAAGCCAAAAAAAGAAATGTAAATATTTTCGCGTAAATCAAGTTAATTTGTTTTTGTGACATTTATTTTACTCTAGATATATGACTTTATATATGTTACAATGTTTAAGGACATAGACTTTTTTAATCCCCCAAACTCTTTAAAAAGGTCTGTGTCTATTTTTTTTCAAAAATACTTCAAAAACTATTTTATAATAAAAATAAATATGATACAATAAAAAAAGGAATACAAGTCCGCTCCCCTCCCCAAAATTGTGATGCGGTCTTGTATTCCTTTTTTATTTCATTTCTAGTTGATAGATGATATGTTCATAAGGTTCATCTCTAAACCATTCCGTTTTTGTTCCCTGTGGTTTAAATCCGAATGCTGATACAAGTTTGATTGATGATTGATTGTCTTTATAAATCACAGCTTGTACATACTTTAGATCAAGTACTTCTTTCATATAAATCAGCATTGTCTCTAATGCTTCTTTCATATATCCTTGATGATTATATGGTTTTCTCAGATCGTATCCGATATCAATAGTCTTTAAATCGTTGTTGTAATTATGAAATCCGATTGTTCCAATTTTTTCATTTTCTTCATTCATTAAGATATATCTGTGATTGTAATATTGAACTGTGTTTAAATAAAACTCAATCAGTTCTTTTGCTTCATCAAGATTTGTCAATGGTTCTGCATCGAATAGATATTGATTGATGAAATCGTTAGAAAACTGTTGATACATGAAATCTATATCATCCATACTTATATGCTTTAGTGTTAATCTTTTAGTTTTTAGTTCTTTAAACATGTGATTCTCCTTAATTTTTTTTATTTATATAATCAATACATCTCTTTTATTATAGCTTATTTCAAGATTTTTTATATGAGCAAAAAGAAAAGTATTTAAGCTTTGTAGCTTAAATACTCAAATGATTATTCTTATTCTATTGCAACATAGATATTCATGATTGTTCCAGTCATAGTAACAACCTTTTCTTCAAAGCAATCCAGTCCTAATCCTTTTTTTGGTGTATACTTTGATTCAAGCTCTGTGATCAACTTCTTCCATCCCATTGGAATCCTTTCAAAAGGATCTTTAAATGGATCATCGATGGTGATCATCGCATATTTAGAACTTGGTATGTGATGTTTAATGATATCTGAATCATGATGTTTCTCAAATGTTTCTTTATCTACAACTAAGTAATACGCATATCCTCTTTTTCCTGAATCACTATCTGAAGCATCTACACTGATATCAATACCAATTTCTGTAAATGGATCGATATGGTTAAGGTGTTTATAATGAGTCATCTGCTCTATACTATCAATTTCTGGATGCTTACTAATCACTTTAGTCCCTAATGCATAATATGCATCACATTCAACAATTTTTAAATCTGATAAATAATGGATCATGGTCATTCCTTTCTTTAAATCAAACTGAATTTTTTCAGGTATATGATAGTCTTGATGTTTTATCGATGATGGATTTAACTGAAAGACTTGTTTAAAAGCTCTTCTAAAACTTCTTTCTGATTGATAACCATACTTAAGTGCAACATCAATTACTCTTTCATCTTTGGATAGACAGTAGCGCGCATACTGCATTTTTCTAAGACGTACGTAGTTAATAACTGATGAGCCTATGATTAAATCAAACATTCGATGAAGATAGAATCTAGAATAAGAAGAAACATCCGATAGTTCATCTAATGTAAGATCATCTTCTATATGTGCTTCAATATAATCAATTAAATCTTGTATCATGAATTGTTTCATATCGTTATACCCTCCATGAAAAGTATACTAAAGGAATTCTATAAAAAGGGGACAGATTGTGTACAAATAGTAATCTCGCTTAACTGCCATCATTGACCTTTTTTAGCCAACTAAGCTAGATATATATCCCCTTTTTAACAACTATCAAAAGTTAATGTGGATTTCCAAAAATAAGCTCACTGTAATCATTTTTTCCTACTCTTCTTACTCAGCAAACTGTCTAAAAAACTAGAATTATTATAAATCCAATAATTGATATAGAAAATTTTCTTGTTTTTATTATAGACTTTAAATCCATTAGGTGTTGAACGCAATGACAACTCTTCAATCTTATATTTTTTTTCTTTATTAAAAATATTAATGTATATTAACTCTTTTGAAGATGATTTTACGCGGAAGTTTTTATATAATAACACAAATAGTACGCCTACGATAAATGGAATGAACCCCATAATAAGCATGAAGATGTATCCAAAAATGATCTCTCCCTTTGATTCAGGAATCAATAGCATCCATATGGATAGGCCAATACTAATCGATCCTAAAATAATAAAAGTAATTCCAGAATTCTTAGTATAAAAATTTCCACTAATGGTATCAGCATCATATTTATTTTCAATTTTATTTTGAGAAAAATATTTATTGATTGCTTCATACAAGATTATTGTGTTTGGATATCCGAAATTTATATAGTATTTCTTGTTTTTGTATTCAATAATAATGTTATTTCCATCTACGATATAACCTATCGAATCATATGGAATATCACGAGAACTAAAAAATGTTCTCTTAGTTAATTTGGACTTGTGAATAAATACTCTGTATCGAAAATCTATCCAAATAAATAATGCTCCAATTAATACATATGAAAAAAAGAATAAAATCGCATAAAATTTATCCTTTGAATCGCTCATAAATATTGATAACAACAATACCATTAATGAACCAGTTAGTATAATAGCTACACCAATTGATTTCAATTTGTAAGGCAAATATATGACATCAGCTTTAACTTTTTCGTCGCTTTTTCTAATTTTCAAAAAATAACTAATTGAAATTAAGATTATTAAAAAACTAATTCCTCTATACAACCAGTCCATATAGTAATTTCCTCCATGAAAAAAAATATATAATGTAAAATCTATTTATATAAAACCAAAAAACCTTTAAAATAGGCTGATTTGCATTAAACAAACTTAGCGAAGGTGAAGACCCCTTATCGAAAATCTTGATTTTTATTATCTTCTAGTATCAGATCCATCGCTATTGCAATCTCAATCATGTGAATAAATTCTTTCTGATAAACATCAAAAGTCATACTGGTTTCTTCAATCTTAGCTATTCCAACTTCAATCCAATAGAAACAAAACATGAATTGTGATGGCAAGTAATGATTTTTAGGCAATTCAAGTTGAACACTAATAGGTGAAATATTCTTCCATTCATCGATAAGCTCTTTATCACAATCAGCAAGATAACGTAGTGAAAAAATTCCGTTTCTAAAAAAATAATCTCTTGGTTCCTTCTGGTTCTTTCTAAGATACGAGATTAGTTGTTTATCATTTGTGATGGACACAAAGTCTCCCTCTTCACGATAAAAAACATCTGTGTACATGTCATTAATTAAATCAACAACATAGTCACCTTGACCATACATTTCAGGGTGTCGATAAAACTTCTTAATCAATTTCCTTGGTACATTAATCTCAATACTTTTCATAAATATCTCCTTTTGGCTATTGTCAATAATTTACAGGATTTTCCTGTATTACCTTTTGTACCAAGGGATTATCTAACTTAATTAATTTGAATTGAGCCCAAAGGCTCTAGTGCCTAATGTTTTTTTCCACCATGACTCACGATTTAAAACGAGTTGATCATCAGTTCTAGCGTTATAGTTTTCTAATATTGAATATTGAAAGTACTTTTTTATATAGTCAAATCCAAGTTCACTCACTATCTCTTTTAACATTTTGTTACCACCGTGACCATTAGAAACATAGTTTTTCCATCTTGATAAGAGCATACCAAAATTTGAAGTTGCTGAACCAACGTATTGATTTCCACTATTTGTATCAGTAATCAAGTAAACTGCTTTTTGATTTTCTAATGCAGCTATCCAATCACGTTTATTCCTAACTATAATCGTTTCCAATTGTGAATAGGTCAATCTTACATGATCATAACCTGGAAAATCATCACCATCAAATGTTGTAGGTAATATTTGTACAACCTCTAACTGGTCAATAATCTCAGAAAGAAATCTACCTTGACCCTGATGATATTTATGATACTTAACAATAACACGGCCAAAATATTTACTATACTTCTCAACTGTAACGCCTTTAAAGTTTATGCCATGCTCGATGTTAAGGTCCTCAGTTACTTCTTTTATAGTTGTTAACAACCAAGAATCATATGATAGTCTCATGAGACTGACTGCAAATTGACCTACTTTAAAATATCTTTGAGTCTCTCTCCAAAACAACCATTGGTTATCAATAACATCTGGATCCTTTTTGTATTCATCCATAGGATTTGATCCTTCACGATTTAGTTGATTAAATTTTACTTTATATAGTTTTATTTCTTCACTAGACAAATTTAACAAATCATTAAGTAGTATTTGATTCGGCATTTATTTTCTCCTTGTTATCTAATTTAACAATAATAAGCACTATTAATGCTATATTTAGTATTTATTAATCTCCATTCCTGAATCTATATGCAAAAAAGTGCCTAACTAATGTGGTTATGATCGAAATGATATCTTAATTAGCATATCTTCTATACATAACATTTTAGCATAATTAGGCACTTATTATATAATCTTTTATGGTTTTGATCTTAACTAAGCTTAGTTTTTCTGATTCTTGTATTGATCTTTTAAACCATAGATATTGCAGATACAAAGGTATGCTGCATATTTTTTTGCTGTCTTTTTAGAAGTTGCATAAGCGGTCTCTTTAATTGCATGACTTCTTATTGTGCATGTAGCAACCCATCTAGGATGACCACCATGATCATAACCCTGCTCTTCTGGCACATGATAATCCGGCATTGATATATATCCCTTTTGAGCCAATTCTTGAAGTGTATTGATCGAGTTTTCTAGTGTTAACTCCTCTGGTAATTCATCTCTCATCGTAAAAAGCTCATCATGTTGAGCAAGATAAATATAGGCTTCTTCTGCAACATTAGCTCTCGCTTCAGATTTATTATCACCTTCAGCATGAAAACTAATTTCACCTCTTGATGTCTCTAATACAAGAAATGCTATGAATCCGCCGTCATCTAATTCTTCAAACTCATATGTAGGGACTTCTCCATTTTGTTTTTGGTTCCATTGCTGAACCAAACCTACATAATCATCATCTTCAGTAAATCCATTTGATAAGAAATGATCCATGTTGAGCATAAAGTTCACTGAGTTTTCAAGCTCATCAGGATTCCAATTAGAATCAATTGCGATTGCTCCTAAGATTGCTTCAAATAGATCTTCTTTAACTGAATCCTCATTTTCCTTATGTTGTTGGATATCTCCCTTACCCATTAAGAGATACTCGTTAAATCCTAGTTTATCAATTCGATGTGCAAGCATCTTTTTGTTTACTAGTTTTTTCTTAATGTTTGTTAAGTTACCTTCGCTTGTGTAAGTATCCACAACAAACTCATCATCATCTTTATCAAAATTAAAGTCTTCTAATTGTGATTTCGTATAACCATATCTATCTATTAATATTTTAGTCACATAGAAATCTAGTACTCTATCTCCGATAAACTCTAAAACCTCGTTGTTCTCACCACCATTTTCTTCTGAGTAAGAACGTCTGGTAAATGCTTGGCACAATAAATCAGTATTATTAAACCAATAGCTAATCTTTCTTTGAACCTCATTTAAGTGTTTGTTTAAATCTTTCATTTTTAAACCCCTCCTTCTTATTTGTCAATAAAATAAACAAAAAGCCCATAAAGAAGGTATACCTATCCCACTAGAATAGACAGTTACCTTTTACATAGGCTTATAACTTTGCAAAATGTTTATATAAATCATCATCATTTAATAGATTCTCACTTGCATAAGAAAGATTAAATCGATTATGTTTTATATCCCAATTTTGAGACCGTCAAAGCCGTTTATTTCTTGACATTTTTATTATACTATTTTTTGATTGGTTTGACAATAGCAAATAAAAAAGCGACATAAATTTAATGAATAATTAGTCGCTTTTTTTCTAGAAAATTCCAAATTATAATATGTTAGAACCTTCATTTAAAATTAACTATCATGAATTTTCATCTCATCTCTATAACCTTGATAATTAAAGGATACTATTACTAAGGTTATTTTTTTTGAAAAATAACTTCTGGGAGTATAATATAATATCCTTCCATTTTCTCTTTATCGAACCAATAGACAATATGATTCACACTGATATTGCTTATGACATAATCTTTAGCAATTAGTTTTTCCATTTCCTCTTTACACTTATTTGAAAATTTCAATATTTTATTACCATCTTCACTACAAACAACATCCTCAATAATTATTAGCTTTTCACCACTATGTAATTTGTTAATATTCTTTTGAGTGAACTTAAAATATCCCAATTGGACATCTTTGTGTGAAAGCTGATAAAGTAATCTTTCAGGATCATCATAAGCTTCTTTATTTTCGATAATCTCTATACCCTGATATAAACTAAAAATATTATGAGTAGTATGAATAGACAAACTGGTTTTTGCTCTTGTGATGCCAACATATAGCAATCTAAGTTCATCTTCTTGCAAGTATCCTTGCTTATTATAATAAATGATGACTTGATCAAATTCTTTACCTTTTGCTTTGTGCAAAGTAGATACATAAACAACATTTTGATCAATAAAATCCTCATACCTAGATTCATTTATAAATTCGACAAAATCACTTATAAATGGTCTGTCATTTAATGACATAAACTGATATAAAACTTTAATAACCATATCCTTATGTTTACTCTTTTGAGTCTTGATATAATCATCTGCAATCCCTTGTACAATATCTTTGTCCATCATTGGTGTGTTGTGTCTTTTATTAATCATATCAAGTAAATCTTGAAACTCTATCATCTTATCAAGAGAGAAACCATCTATTGATTGAATCAATTTTGCATGAACGCCATGTAAACCAAGTAATCCATAAATGATTGATGCTTCATCATTATTTCTTGTGAAAATTGCAGTTGTTCCTTCATTGTTTGATTTTAAATACTCATCGACAATAGCTTGATATGGTTGAGCACCATCCTCATATTTTATAACTTTTATATCTCCATCTATGCCTGATTGAGCTTTTATCTTTTTTGTTTTTATGCGATTTTTTATCATGCCCACAAAGTAATTTGAATATTCAACTATATTTTTTTTGCTTCTAAAGTTAGTCGTAAGTTCATACAAGCTTGCACCATCATCTACAAAATGTTGCATATATTCAGATGAAGACCCTCTAAACTCATAGATATTTTGGTCATCATCACCTACAGCAATCACTCTTATTTCAGGATTATACTTAATCAGTGTCTGAATAAGTTCATATTCATCAGCTTTCATATCCTGTGCTTCATCAATCACTAAGACCATTTTTGTAATTTTTGATAAATCTACTTCATTTTCATTAATCAAATCTATAGCTTGTTTAACAACTTCTGAAGTCTTTTCAATGTTTCCCATTTGTCCGATAAGGTCGAAAGCATAACTATGAAATGTTTTAATGTCTATGTAATATGCCGTTTTGCCAATTAAATCTATTAATCTTGTTTTAAACTCACTGGCTGCTGCTCTTGAGAAGGTAAGCATTAATAGTTGTTCTGTTCGGATATCTTCTGTATAAATTATAGAAGCAAGTTTATGCACTAATAATTTTGTCTTTCCACTTCCAGGACCAGCACCTACGACAATTTTTTGACTATCTTTATCTTGTATGATTCTAAATTGTTCTTGAGATAAGGATCCAAATAATTCAGTAAATTTATCTTTTGACATATTCCTAGATACATCTTCTTTTCTTTTACCAGGAAAATATTTATTCAAGAAATCAACGTATTCCATTTGGAAGTAATCATCTACAAATTTTAAAGCATCTTTATAATTTTTTGTCATTTTATCTGCATATTCTCCAACAATATGAATTTGTTGAACTTTTGTTTTGTAAAATCGATCTAACTTTTCATAATCATCTTTTGTATATCGTTTTAGATTGTCAGTTTCTAAACGTGTGATTTTCATAGGTGCATATGTGACTAAAAACCCACCTTCAATTTTCAAAGCTTCAATACGCTTTAAATAGTAGATTGAATCTTCGATATCATCAGTTGTATAGTTTTCACTTCTAAACATATTTTTATGCTTATTCACGTAATTATGTACATCAATAATTGAAAAATATACGCTAATTAAATCACTTTGCTTACTTTCTTTCTTATATACATCATGGTTCATTAAAAACTCAATAACATGCTCTGCAATTTCATGTAAGAAGTGCAATCTTGCTAAGATATTTTCTTTTAATGGAACTATTCTTAAAACATCATTACCTTGTTTCGATACTTTAATCATTTTTGTAATCGCTAAATAATTAATAAGACTTTTAATGTCTTTTACATTAGATTTTAAGTTAGAATTTAATGCTTGCTCGTTCAATATTTTCAAATTGATTAATTTATCATCTTCATTAATGATTGGTATAACAAAATCAATTAACTTTAAAAATCTCTCTTCAATTTTATTTGCAGCATTGAGTTCACTCTTCTTTTCAATATAGCAAACAAGATCTTTGAAATCTTCCAAAATATTAGCTTCTTTTAGCTTTTGAACAATTGAAATCACATAGTGATGTTCCATACCTAGTTGATCAGCGACATAATCTAATCTTGTCTCTGATCCATCTTCAAGCTTACCTTTTGTGTGATATTCAGTAAGTAATCTTGATATAATTCTGACAGCGTTTTGAAAATCCAAGCCTTCATTAAATAAATGTGACGACTCTAGTTTTTTCTTCGCTTCTTCCATATTTTTTACAATCAGACTATTAGCATATACTCTAAAAACATTTTGCCCTCTTTTTAAATATCCTGTATCTTCGAGTGATGCAATCGATGTTTTGACTCTAGTCTCGATATCTTGACCAGAATCGTCCCATCCTGAGGCTCTGGCTATTTCAAGTGCAGATTTTGATATTTCTTTTCTTTTAGAAGTAAGATTCTTTATACCCTGCCATACTTGATAGATTTCTTTTTGATAGATTTTAGTTGAGTTTAACAATGCAAAATGTTCTTCAAGATCATCTTTATGATATAAAACATAGCAAACTGCATTAATGTGTTGATCTCTACCAGCTCGTCCAGCTTCCTGAACGTAGTTTTCAATAGAATCAGAAATATTATAATGAATGACTGCTCCAACGTTACTCTTATCAACACCCATACCAAAAGCGGAAGTCGCGACCATAATTTGGGTTTGGTCACTCATAAATGAGTTTTGCTCGGATATTTTTTCATCTTTTTCCATGCCAGCATGAAATTTCGAGACCGAATATCCATCTTTAGTAAGTTTATCATGAAGTCTATCTACATATTTTCTTCTTGATGTGTAAATAATCGTTGGAACATCATGAACTTCTAATAAGTCTCTCAATTGTTTATATTTATCATCCTCATCTTCAACTTGTAAGACTTTATAAGATAAGTTCTTTCTTTGCGATGTTGATATAATATCAACCATTTCAATACCTAATTTATCCTTAAAATAGTCCTTAATATCTCTGATGACTTGTTTTTTGGCTGTTGCTGTAAAACAAGAAACTGGAATTTGTTTTTGGTTTTGTTTTTTTTCTTGTATGTTTTTAATAAAATCTCCAATATACAAATAATCAACTCTAAAGTCTTGACCCCATGCTGAAAAACAGTGAGCTTCATCTATAACAAATCTTGTGATATCTCTTCCTAATAAAAGTTTTTCAATTGTAGTCGATCTTAATGCTTCAGGAGAAACATATAAAATAGATACATCTCCTTCTTTTACTCTTCTTATCTCATTTTGTCTTTCAATAGGATCTAACAATCCATTAATTGTCGCTGAAGCTGTTATATTTTTATCTTCTAGATTATCCACCTGATCTTTCATTAAAGACTGTAGCGGTGAAATGACGACAGTAAGACTTCTTGTCATTTCTCCACGTAATAACGCTGGTATTTGAAAGGTGACAGATTTTCCTCCACCTGTAGGAAATACTGCAAGTAATGAATCGTTTTTCATCGCATGAGATACTGCTAGTTCCTGGAGAGGTTGTCCATCAAAATCCCTAAACTTTTCATATCCGAAAAATCTTTGTAATCCATTTGTTCCATTTAATGATTCATTGCAATAACTACATCCATGATTACATGGCGTTCCTCTTAAAATGATCATGCAAGTTTCAACAAAAGGAAACTGATGAATCACCCATTCAGGAAATAGTGAAGTAATGTTTGTCGTTTTTATTAAAGCTAAAGTATATGCGAGTTCAGTTTTATGATTAGCAATCAAATCATCTAAATCAGCGTGCTCACATATATGATCTCTAAAATAACTTTTGATTAAATACTTCGGGTGTTTTTTCAAAGGACTGAACTTCATATAATGAAAAAAACCAGCAAACCCTATAGCATCATAAAGTAGATTATATAATATAACTTGCATATCAGCATCTAGTTTATGGAATGCTTCCACTTCACTGTAAAAAAGCTTCATAGCATTTTTAGAGTCATTCAGTGGATTGTTAGAATCTTCTGGTTTTAACTTATCTTCTTTCATTAATGAATGATAAGGTTTGTTCGGAAAAAGAAGTGCAGACAATAGCAGTGTATCAATGATTTTAGATGAGTGAAAATCCATACCTCTAAACTGAAAATCATTAATGAACTTTAAATCGTGAGAAACGATATTATGTCCACAATAAAAATCCGACTTTGAACAAAACTTTATAAACTTTTTTGCATCACTGTGATGAAATTCTTTCAGTTTATCGTTTACGGCTCCAAAATCATAGATTTTTTTAGTTTTTTTGTCAACCTCTAAATCAATAAATGTAATCATGTAATCCCCCATAAAAAATTTTAACTGTTTTATTTTTATTATATGGTTTCTACTAAAAAAGCTTTATTATATATATTGTACGATTATAATAAATATTTCAATTTAGGTAAGCCCACCTATTGTTTCTTTTATTAATTAGATTATTGCATCATAATAAAACTTTGTAACATAATCTTGTTCAATTGACAAGATTAACTCTTTTTTCATTTTTTCATCCTCAATTATTCTCAACAAAGCATTATTTCTATTTTTTAACTTTTCAATGTAATCAATAGATGGCACAATATTTGATTTTCTACTGTTATTTGATTTACTTGTAAGGACAAGGTTCCAAATATCATCGCTATACATGAAAGACCATGGTATAACATGATCAACGCTTATATCACTGCTAACTAATTCCTGACCAGTATAAAAATCAATCACAGCGTTTTCTTTAAACTGCTGAACCAGAACTTCTTTAAATTTCTTTAAATTTTTTCTCCTGATTTTATTATCGATAGAATTTTGAACTTTTGATACAATTCTAGGAGATCGATTATATTTTTCTAATAATTGTGCCCACTTATAATTTATAACATGAATAAGCATAATGCTATATTCTTTTAGTATTTTAGCGTCAAGTATTGGTATACATATTTTAGTTTTCTTATCATCTAATTGATATATCTCATATACTTTTTTATTTGCATATTTATATCTCCAACAAACATCTAATTTCAATGTTTTAGATATTTTATTAATCGTATTGGTATATAATTCTTGATTTTTATCAAAAAACGATTTTGCTTTGTCAAACCAAATAGGATTGGTTTTCTTTTCAATTAATTTATATTCTTCAATAACCTTGCTTACTATTGAATAAATAATGGGTGGTTTAGTATTATTAGAACTCTGTTTTAAATTAAAGAAAAATACTTGATTCCAATAATATTTTAATATCTTCTCAGATATGCTATCAAAGGAGATTTCAATGTCGTTTTCACAATAAGAAAAATCCTCAAAAAGGATAGTCTCTATGATCGCTCTTCCCCATGCGAGTTTATATGTATTGTCATTTGACATATATTGAATTATATCAAACCATTCTTGCAGATATTTATCCAAATAAGCATCTCCCTAATCCCTATTTGCTATAACTTATTATATTTGTCTGCTTTTCCAAAAGCTTTATCTACTGGATATTTTTTTTCATTCTTCATGATTTTTTCATTGATAATAGTTTTCATGTCTAATTCATAAGTTTCACACATATATAAGCAATAAGTCATTATATCTGCAATCTCGTCTTTTATATTTTCTATATCTGCTGAATCATTTTTCCATTGAAAATTTTCTAAAAGTTCTGCTGCTTCTAAGACTATAGATTTAGCTATGTTTTCCGGTGTATGAAACTGTTTCCAATTTCTATCATCTCTAAATTTTATTAGTTTATCAATTATATCCTTCATATATCGTTTTACACTCTTTCTATATTATTCATCGTTCGCAATAGTAAAATATTGTGCTAGATATTTTCTCATATTGTCATTCATTACATAAAAATGGACACCATATATACCTCTTGTAGCTAATGTGATATATATGTTTTTTATATACTTCAGTAATTGTTGATAAGTCGTGTTGCTTTTTCCATTTCTATCATAATATTTATCACGATAAATAACTATTTCGTTTGCTTTAAAATCATAGTCAATTTCTGAACCAATAATAACACCTACATAATTCAGTTCATATCCTTGTACTGTATGAATGCATCCTACTTCTTTTGCTGCATTGGGAGAATGAATGAAATTTTGTGACACAGTATTCCATTTAAGATGTATGTCGTCAATAATAATGTCATACTTTGATTTATCTTTTTTTGAAACCCATTCAAATGCATAACCACTTACAATGAGGGAAAGACCGTGTTCGCTTTCCTTTGTATAAATTGTTTTAGTAAATTCATCAAAATCATTTATAATGCTAGATTCATACCTATCAAATGATTTTCTTTCTTTTTGATGACCATTGAAAATATTTCGTATATAGTATATAAAATCCATCCCAGCTTTTACTCTAAACTGTGAATTTAAAGTGAAATTATATGTTGGCTTTAGATCGTTGAAATCAGCTCCATTCACATCAGATGGTCGAATAGACTGGTTTTCATCATAAAAGAGAATGATGTGTTTTGCTGCTAATTTAATCCAATCTAGTTCAGTACCTTGATTAGATAAACCAAATTTTTCGTTTTGGAGATCCATTGATCTATAATTGGTTATATTTTTACGTTGTCTTAAGCGATGTGCTTCATCAACAAGTAAAATATCATACTCATTAGGATTTAAATCCATAGGTCCGATTACCATAGATGATTTTAATCCATCCACATGTTTAAATGCTTTTTTTAAAGTGTTTCGAAGTGAAGTCATTGAAACAATCAAACCTATTTTATTAGTTTTTAGCTCTTCATCTTGTAAAAGGTATTTTGTTAGAAATGTTGCTAAAACTGTTTTACCTGAACCTGGTAACCCATTTATAAAATAAATACCTTGTTCTTGATTTTTATTTTTTTTAACAATGTCATCTCTGATAGTTTTCGTCACATCAAGTTGATCTTCACTTAATGCCTTGTAAGGTGAGAATTTGAAAATGTCTGAGTTTTCAATTTCAATCAAGTCTTTATTTGCTAAACTAATCTTTCTTAATTTATTCCAAATATCGCCTATCTTATATTGATAATTGATTCTTTCATAGTAATCTGAGTTTACTAATCCTCCGGTTTTATTAGTAACTTTAAATTTGCCATCCGCAGACATATATTTAATTAATGAAGATTCTATGTCTAATGTTGCAGACTTATTGAAATCAGAATCAGATATTAATTGCAACTTATTAAAAAGTTGCTTTTCTGGATTATCATAATGTTGTTTCATCCTGGAGTGGAGATTATATGTTTCTCCAATGTATATTTCTTTATGATTATGTATCAAGTAAACAACCGGCCAGTTTTGGCCGTATTTTTCTGATTTTAATATTGAGATATCTTTTGGAAAATTAAACTCTTTTATTCTAAGCATGATACCTCCCCCTAAACTAACATTTCGAAAAATCCTTTTATATCTTTATTTCAATCAATGATTTTTCTTGTTTTATATATAATAATTATGTTAAATCCATTTTACTATATAAAATAACTTATAACAAGTTCTTAATTGCTTATAAGCTAGCTAAAAATTATCCAGAGAAATTATGGGATAATTAGCATGTTAAAAGTCTAATCTATTTATTAGATGTTGTATCACTGGTATATCTGCTTGAGCAAAATCATAATTTGTCATTTCTAAAAGCGTTAACCATTTACTATCAATATGTTCACTAATGTTTAAAGATCCAGAAACAACTTCACACTCATAGCAATGCATGGTTAGTATAAATGAGTTATATTCATGCTTTACTGTTAAAATAAAATCATTAACTTTGATATCTGTGTTTAGTTCTTCTTTTATCTCCCTGATCAAAGCTTCTTGATGTGATTCACCCAGTTCTATTTTTCCACCCGGAAATTCCCATTTTTTTGCCAACTCCCCCTTATCAGCTCTTTGAGCACAAAATATCTTATCCTCTTTTCTAATGATTGCTGCCACAACTTCTATACTTTTTTTCATATTTCAACCTCTGTAAGTTTAATGTATAGTCCCTCTGGAATAATCTGATCAAGTTTAAACAAAAACCTAATTGGTTTGTTTCTCTCAAAACTAATTACATTCATTTTTCCCAAATAAGTTAATTCATTACTATACCCTTTATTTATACTTTCATTACTAGCAAACTTTCTAACCAATAAATGAATATTTATATTTCTTTTTTGATGATTGATCAAATCCTTACCAACTGAGCTAACTTGACTAGTTGAGTTGGGTGATTCCCATTGAAATAGTGATCTACTCACGAAATGGTCAGCATAATTTATGCTTTCTTTAACCGCAATTTTATTTAAATTCACAAAAACAAAAAAGTTTTTATCTATTTTGATTAAACCGCTCATGATCATCCCTTGGAAACTCTTATTAAAACGAGCTAAATGAGGGATATCGATTTTATTATAGCTATAATATGGTTTTAAAAATGGATATCCATAATTATGATAACCAAAATCATCCATATATCTTAGTAATCCATAATCAATTGTATGTTCCACAAAATCTTTATAAACACTATCATTTAGTTTCTTCATTAAAGACTCCGCTAAAGAAATATTATCATCCTGGATAGTTATAGGTTTACCATATTTACTTTTTTCTGTAGATGAAAAATACTGATGATTTAAATAATTTAGCGCATGATTAAAATCTTCTATACTAGGTGATTCAATATATTTCCATAGAGATTTAAATATATCTTTTCTGACCATTGATTTCTGATCTAATAATACTCTTAAGATTGCAAACTCATATACTCTTTTTATAGGTAATTGAGAATCAAAAAATTTAATAAATTCATGTTTCTCATTATCACCAACTATATTAATAAGATTGTCGTCATCTTCAATATCGGCTACGAATTTTAAATAAGATCCTTTTTTCTTGATCATTCTTACCGGATCGATACCCTCTAATCCAAACTGTGTGATCATAGGATACTCATAAAGTCTATCTTCATCATAAGGCATATTTATTTTAACTTCTTGATATGCTTCCTTCAAGTACTTAATCTCATTAAAATTAACTGATTCTAATTGTGACAAAATTCTTTGCTTTGATATTTCATCAAGTCTAATAAATGTATCGCCTGGTATGTCAAAAAAGTCCTTTTTTGTCATGAGCATCAAGTCTTCTTTATCATATGACTTATCCCCAGATAAAGCAATAGGAAGTAAAAATGTCTTGTTATGATTACCAATAAAGTCCAATACAGTCAAATATTCTTTATTTAAATAATGTCTAAGCCCTCTACCTAATTGTTGTGTAAATATAATGGGTGATTCTGTTGGTCTTAACATCAAAACTAAATTTAAACTAGGTATATCAATACCTTCGTTAAATATGTCTATAGTAAATATATAAGAAAGTGTATCATCATCATTTTCTAATCTTTCAATAGCTATATCTCGTTCTTGATTGTCATTTTCACCAGTTAGGTAAACTGCTGAATAACCTCTTCTATTAAACTCTTCAGCCATATATTTTGCGTGTTTTATGTTTACACAAAATCCTAATGCTTTTCTTTTTTTACCTTTTACAACATGATCTTCAATATTCTCTATGATCATGTCAACTCTTGCCTTAATATTTAATTTTTCTGCTAATTTATCTATGTCTGATAAATTTACATCACTTAAATCTGTTACTATATCGTTAATCCCAAAGTAATGAAAAGGAACAACAAGGTTATGATGCAAGGCTTCTCTTAATCTAATCTCAACAGCAATGTTGTGATCATATAATTTAAATATATTAAGTGCATCTGTTCTTTCAGGGGTTGCAGTCATTCCTAATAGAAACTTAGGTTTAAAGTGATTGATTATTTTTTGATATGTGCTTGCAGCAGATCGATGTGCTTCGTCAATAATAATATAATCAAATGCTTTTTGATTATAATTATTTAAAACTTCAGTTTTACTCATCATAGTATTTGTAGCAAAAATATAGTCTTGTTCATAATCCTTGGTGTTTCCAGTTAATAAACCCATTTTTTTATTAGGATGTATGAGTTTAAAAGCTTTGATTGCTTCTTTAAGAATTTTTTCTCTATGAACTACAAACAATACTCTCAATGGGTTTATTTGAAGAGCATCAAATGCTGCTAAAAATGTTTTTCCCGTTCCCGTGGCTGCAATCACAAGAGCTTTCGATTCTCCCTGTTTTCTAAGCTCGTGTAATCGACGTAAAGCTTGCTCTTGCATATAATTAGGCCTTGGTAACGATTTTTGGTCAATAGTAAGTTTTTGCTTTAGTTCATTTTTATCGATATCAATAAAATCAGATAGATCACTCAAAAACATGTGCGCTTCAGATTGATTCATAAATGCAAGAATTTGATTATACAATTCTTTATCATAAGAATCATATTTAGTATAATATTCTTGTTTATACTCGTCTATATAATTGGGTGTCAACTCTATAGATTCACTCCATAAATAATCAAATTCTTCTTTTATGATATCAAATAAGTTATCTGCTTTTGTAACAACAGATAAATTCCATTCTTGATTTGATTTTAATGCACTTTGGCTTAAATTAGACGATCCGATATAAATTTTAATGCTATCTCCCATATCAAATATATATCCCTTAGTATGAAATCCATTATGATGTGACGCACTGCCTGTTTGATATATTTTTGTTTCTATATTATTATATTGCAAGAGAGTTTCAAGAGCTTCTGGATCAGTTCCATTCATGTAATTTGTAGTAATAATTTTCCCGTATTTGTTACTATTATTGAAAATTTTTAACTCTTCTGATAGGATGCTTATTGCAGAATTATGTACAAAAGCAACTGAAAAATAAAACTGATTACAGTTTGAAAGTGAATCTTTCAGTTCATGATAAAACGATCTGGTAGGTTTGTTTGTTATTAAATTTAATTCAAAGTTTGCTCTTTGCATATATCCACCTATACAATCTAATGAAAACATTATAAAGCAATTATAACACGAAGAAGCTTTTTATAAAAAGTCCGTTATATTTGTTAAAGTTTTTATAAAAACTCATCATGTATTCATAATCAAATACAGAAATTTAGTTTAACTTATCAATCTCTTTAGCAATCTTTTTAATACTAAACTGATTAATCTTATTAATAACTGTCTGTAAATGCGTATATAGAACAACTCTCGTAGCTTCTGTGATTTTATCCGCTTCTTTTTTGATGCTTTCAGCTGATTTTACAATCTCTTCCACCTTAGTTCTAATATACTCAATTGATCGATCTAAAATCTCACTTTTCATCTGTTCAAACTCTTCCAATATATCTTGAGAGTCTTTAAACTGTTCTTTCTCAAAATTATAATCCTTAATGATATCTTTATATTTTAAACCTAAAGCTGTCACTATATTTAAAAACACGATAAAATATTGCGGTCTAACCATATACATCTTATCATACCCAAATACTTTTCTTATCGGAGCATCATTTGTTGATTCCCATTCTAATTCGCTAATTAGTAATGCATATTCACAATTCTTCTTAACTCTATCTTTATCTAATTTTTCATAATGATCTGCATTCTTCTTTTTATTTGTTGACACAATGTTTTCGCTTTTAATTTCACAAGCAACTGATGTCAACAAATCAATATCTTTCTTCTCTTCTGTTGCGTATACTTTAAAGATGTAATCAGCTTTAGTGCCTTTGCTTTCACCAAGGGTTTTAATCGCTTCGTTATCTTTTTCCCATGTGCATGTTTCAAATCCATTTAAAGCGTGATTTTGGAACTCTTGATCGACCCATGTCTCTAACTCTTCACCCATCTTCTTAATATTCATCATAGTTTTCTCTAGTGTTAATCTTTGGATGAGTTGTTCTTTTTCCTTAAGAGTCTGTTCAAGTTCTTTTTCTTTTTCAAGCACTGCTTCACGCTTCTTAGATTCAGACACGTCTTCTAAAGCTTTCTTTTCTAATTTGATTCTTTCAATCTCACCACTTAGCTTATTGATTTGAACTTTTAAAACATTCTCTTTTTGAAGAATCGCTAAATCCATTTCTGATTTGAGCTCTTTTTGTAATCTTGATTTTTCATCATTTGATTTATCAAGTTTGTTTTTGAGGTCATTGATTTCTTTAGTATACATAATTTCTAACTCTTTTTTTACTAAAGCCTCTTTGTTGTTTAATTTTTCTTCAAGCTTAGAAATCATGATATCTTTTTCGCTTGATACCTTTTGAATATCACTTTGTTTTTCAATCTCAAATCGTTCTTTAATCGCTTTTAGTCTTCTTTCATATTCTTGATCTAAGTTTTGATCAATCTTCTTTTGAAGGATTGACATATCAATTTGATCAAGATCATACAAATCAATAATGTCTCCTTTTTTT
>SWCC01010131.1_pt1 | contig 58461 bp, 45 predicted proteins | sample 4692971 | NCBI WGS metagenome assembly SWCC01 (sample SAMN10267277, study PRJNA491770) | bioreactor metagenome | isolation source: DHS bioreactor inoculated with subseafloor sediment | place: Japan: off Shimokita Peninsula | collected 2006-08 | reverse complement strand
CCCCCCCCAATCCACTTTGTACCGTTTTCGTCTATGGCTATTGAGTTGACTTGGTTATTAGGCATTCCCGAATTTGACGTGTTATAGGTTGTCCAGTTCGTGCCATCAAATTCTGCCAAACCACCGTAATTTGTTCCAATCCACTTTGTGTCGTTTTCATCTATGGCTATTGAAAGAATATGATTATCGGGTAAAAATGGATACCAGGCGGTGTAGGTGGTCCAATTCGAACCATCAAATTCTGCAAGGCCGTGACTTGTTCCAATCCACTTCGTGCCGTTTTCATCAATGGCTATTGAGTGAATATGATTATTAAGCAATCCTGAATTTGAAGTGTTGTAGGTGGTCCAGTTCGCACCGTCAAATTCTGCTAAACCATCTGACGTTCCAATCCACTTCGTGCCGTTTTCGTCTATGGCTATTGAAATGACCTGGTTACTAGGTAATCCCGAATTTGCTTTGTTGTAAAAAGTGGGGATGCCGGTGGTTTTGTCCAGTTTCGCCAAACCACCTTCCGTACCTATCCACATATTATTGCCCTCATCTGCCAAAGCAGTAATATTATCTCCATTGGTGTAATTCAACCATTGTGAGTTTTGGGCGTTTGCATTGTATGAAATGCCAATAATGGCAATTAAGAGAAACCATAGCTTTTTCATAATCTGTAATTTAAAAGTTTAACACAAAAAAGTTTTTATGGCTAAATTACAGTATGCAAATACCTTATATGAGTGAAATACCTGAACGCCTGGAAAGAATACCTGAACGTATGGGAAAAATGTGTAAACGATTTTTGAAAATTTATTGGCTGGTAAACCGTTCTAATTCTGCCAGGTCATAATCAAGTCCCATTTCGGTAAACATTGTTCTGGCTTTTTCAAGATATTGCTCCCCGCCAAGTCCGTTTAACTTGTGATCTCCATTTGACAACATCCGCTTGCCTACCTCAAAATATGTTCTGGAGAGTTCTAATCGTCCGTTACATTCTTCGGCCTTCTTTATGGAAATGCTGTAATGGTGAAGTGCATTTTTCTTTTTTCCCATCAACCATTGTGTATTTCCCATGAGCCGTTGAGATTCGATAAATATATGGGCAACAGTACGGGAATGTTTTATTGCATTTTTACACGTTTTCAGGAGATGTTTTTGCAGATTTTTATCTTTAGGATTTCGCCTTAGCTCTTCAATAAGTAGAACTCCTTTTGTCAGCAGGTAGTCGCTATAGTATATTTTTATTCGTTTTCGATCAGGCAAAAGTTTTTCAATTTCTTTTAAATCAGCCTGAGCGGAAATCGGATCCTCCAAAAACGAATATGTTCTGGCGCGGATACCATAAAGAATTTGTAATATTGCCAGGTGACCGGTTTTAGATGTAAATTCAATTCCTTTCGTTGTAACTTCAATGGCATCCGAAAGTAATCTTAATTTATATTTTGCCATGGAAAGCAGTCTGAAATAGTAAGCAAATGTATGATCGCTTTCAAATTCATCAGCGATTATTTTTAATTTATTTGCCAATTCTTCTGATTGCTCTTTCATGCCCGATTCCATTAAAAATCGTCCTTGAAAAAATAGATAAGAGGCAAGCATGAAGACATCGCCCCGCTTTCTTGCGCCCTGGTAAACCTCCTCAAGGTTAGGGTCTGTTTGCCAGTTCCCTTCCAGGTAGTTATGCAAGCTCAGGTAAGTTAAATGTTCAAATTGATTAATCAGTGATTCATTTTTAACCTTTTTTTGGGTATATGTGAGCATCTTTCTCGCGAGTGGCATGGATATTCCTGTCCAGTTAAAATGCATACTGGCTCCTGCAAGCATCCCATGTCCAAAGGTTGTGGATGAAAGATCAAAATTTAGCGCATAACGAAAAACGACCCATGTGTCGACAAACCATTTTTTGGGATTATTTGTATATAGAGCTTTGGATCTCACATAAAAGATGTCAAGAATTCGTCTTTCTAATTCATTTGCTTTTTTATTGGATTTCAGCAGAGGGAAATAGATTTTAAGAAGCATTGCAATAAATCCACTGAAAATTCCAACTAAACCTTGAATTTTTCCGTCCGGAAAGCTTAATCCATATTGGATGAGCACTTTATTGAATAATTCTACTGCTTCAATGTTTCGTCCCTTACCCAGATAGGCATGCCCCAGTTTTTCGTGTATATCAGAAATGATTTGTGAATCTGGCTGATCACCTGAATTTTTCAAATATGCATTCAAAGCATCTTTAAAAAAAACAATGGCTTCGGAATAAGCTGAGGTATGTAAAGCTTCTTCTCCGGCAAGGATAAGGTATTTTTCAGCTTTTATATAATTTTCCGCATTCAGGTAATGCATGGCCAGTGTGCTGTAAAATTCACTTATCCGTTCCGGAAAAACTTTTTCAATTGAGCTTGCAATTTTCAGGTGTAACTCTTTTCGCTTTTTTAATACAATGGATTCATAGGTTGCCTGATGAGCCAGGGCATGCTTGAAAATGTACTCCAGTTCATCCTCACCATTTTCCTCCTGGATCAATTGCATTTGTTTTAAGTATTCTAATCGTTCGCTAACTTCTTCAATGGTATCTGCTGTTTGCTCCAATACGGAAAAGTAAAAATTTCGCCCCATTACGGAAGCAGTGTCCAGTAAATCCTTTGTTTTCTTATCAAGTTTTCCAACACGGGAGATAATTACATCCTGGATAGTTTCAGGAATATTTACCTGGTGAATTGACCCGGTAATGATGAACGTATCTTTATTTGTTTGAATGATTCCGTCATCAATGAATGAACGAAGTATTTCCTCAATAAAGAAAGGATTTCCGCCTGTCCTTTTGTTAATAAGCCTTTCAACTGATTCAGGTAAAGCAGCGCCTTTGAGCAGGTTTTTCATCAGTTCTCCGGATTGTTTTTCCGATAACTTATCGATAGTCAAGGTTTCAGACTGTTTGGGAAAATGATCTTCAATATGCCTGTTGATGCGATCACCGGTATCTATATAACCTGGCCGGTAAAGTATCAGGAAAAGTATGGGGAAATCAATGCAGAGTTTTAAAAGGGATTCAATAAAAACGATGGTAGATTGATCAGCCCAATGAAGGTCTTCAATAACAATAACAGTGGGTTGATTTTTAGATATGCTGATCAGCAATTCCCGCAGATTTTTTAAGATGATCTTTTCAACCGCTTCAGCGCCTACCTGTGCAAACCGTTCAGCATTTTCACCGGAAAGTGGCAACCCAAGCATGGTGGCAATAAATGGAAAAATCTCCTCTGGATCAATTTCTTTCAATCCTGAAATTGTGTTTTCAAGTTTCTTCAATGCTTCCGGATAGCTGTCCTCCTCTTTAATGCCTGCCCAGGATCTGATCATGGAATTCAAAGGGTGAAAACTTATATTTTGGCCATGCGACATGGCTCTTCCAACCAACCAATTTGCTTTTTCCAAAGCAGGCTCGTTCCTCATTTCCTGGAGCAAGCGGGATTTACCCACACCGGCAATTCCCGTAATACTAAATATTCCACCTTTCCCCTTAATCAGATCCTTGAATACATTCAGTAATATTTCTGTCTCTCTTGCCCTCCCTACCATAATGGAGGTAAGTGTTCGTCCGGGTTGTGAATGGAAAGAAAATTCCTTTTTCTTTCGCTGTAATAATTTAAAAACAGGAAGAGGTTCTGGCTTTCCTTTGATAAAAATTGGTTCAAGAACCTGGAAATCAAAACCGTTCTTGTTTTGCTTATAACTCTCAGGACCAACAAGGATTTGTCCAATATTAGCCATTTCCCTGATCTTTGAAGCCAAATCAACAGCATCGCCTATAACAGTAACTTGTTTTTTCTCCTGGGTCCCGATATTGCCTATGTAAATACTACCCGAATATATTCCGGCCAGTACTTCAAGGGGTGAATTCAGGTTTATCTCTTTCGATAAATTAGAAAGTTTTTCTTTTACTTCAAGTGCAGTTTCCAATGCACTGCCTCGTTTTTCAGGATTTTTCGAATTTTCTTCAAATACGAGCAGGGCATTTTTTCCGGTAAACTGAACTATTTTTCCACCGTGATAATGGGTGACGGATTCAATGATTTCCAGGCAGGTATTCAAAAGGCTGGCTGATTGGTCAAGGGAAGCTTCGTCTGCCTGATCAAAAATTCCATGAATGCCCAGTGAAACTATGGTGACCTGTTTTTTGTCGAGATGTGCCTGTTGAGATGTCATACTTTTTTATTGTAAACTTAATATCTCAAATGGGGTATTTTATTTCAAATACCTGAACGCTTGCAACAAATACCTGAACGCTTGTAAAAAATGGCTAAACGTTCCATCATTTTTAACTTAGTTTTTCCAGCAACTCAATCACGGCATCCCTTTTTCGGGAGGCAACGGGCACATTTGATCCATCTGTCATCACCACCGACCCGCCTTCTGCTTTATCAAAATAACTCAACTTACGCATGTTGATCAGGTGTGATTTATGTATTCTGAAAAATCCATTTTTAATTAGAAAATCTTCATATTCGCTGGTGGGTTTTGAAACAAAAACCTTCCGTCCATCTGACAAATAAAAAGTGGAATAATTTCCATCTGCTTCTATGCGAATAATATCTGAAGGCTTAACCGAGTGTATTTGTTCGTTGGTTCGCAGAATAATATTCTCTTCCGACTTTATTTCATGCATCGTTTGATCCAATAACCTAAGTTGAAGCTTTTCTTCTTTCTCTATCCTGTTTTTAACGTTGTTAACAGATGCCGTGAGTTTCTTTTCATTGATGGGTTTTAACAAATAACCACTCGCATTGTATTCAATGGCTTTGAGAGCATATTCAGCATATTCAGAAATGAAAATTATTTTAAAATCAGGATTTTCAAAATGATTCAATAAGTCAAAGCCACTGCCATCAGTCAAATAGGTATCAAGTATTAGCAAGTCGGGCTGGTATGAATTTATCGTAGAAACGCCTTTTTTTAGTTCATTGGCAGTTGCATCAATACCAATATCCGGACAACTGGCAGCGATCAAGGCAGTGATCTGTTCAATGGTTTTTTGGTCTCCGGATATGAATATGGCTTTTATCATCTATTTTTTTCAATATACAAAGATTTGAGATCATACAGATTAAACCCAAAATCCTTCACAACCGATATTACGAAAATATCATTTTCCCGAATAATAATCGATGAAATTATTTTCTTCCTATTGGTTATCATGGCCTTGTGCATAAAGGTAAGGATTTTATCCATCCTTCCCACACAAAAGTATAAAGAAAAGGTCAATGTAAACTTCACTCCAAAATAAAAAACCGGTTCACCTCTGCAATCTTTTTTGGGCTGCCAAACAGGTAGAGCATATCATCGGTTTCAATGGTCATTTCGGGTGTAATTTGGGTAAGGTAGCGGTTGTTTCGACGGATGGCAAGCACCGTAACGTTGAATTTGCTCCGGAGGCCACTGTCTATAATAGATTTTCCAATCATTTTTCCGGCTGCCCGTTGCACAGGCAGGGCCACAAATACCATATCGGGGATTTGTGGTTGAAGGTGGGGCGGATAGGGTGAGTTGGGCCTGTTTCCGCAAAGGACCTCGTAATTGTGCGCCCGTATATGGCTCACCAGTGATTGTATTTTATCGTATGGAACCAGGTAGCGGCTCAAGACCCGGGTAAAAATCTGTATGGAAGTCTCAAACTCTTCGGGAATCACTTCATCGGCACCAAGGGTCAGGGTGCTTTCCATTTCGTGGATGTACCTCAATCGAACAATCACATGCGCGGTTTCGGTAATCAGCCGCAAGTGAGAAAGAATCTGCTTTGTAGCGTGGGGATCAGAAATGGCTACCACCACTACCCTGGCTTCATGCGCATGAACGGCATGTAGGATAAGGTCATCGGCGGCATCACCGAAAACGATGGGATAACCTTCTTGCCTGGCTTTGTTGAATACGTCCGGGTCGAGTTCTATGGCTACAAAGGGAATGCCGGCCTGCTGGGCGGTTCGTGCCAGGTTGTGTCCGTTTATCCCAAAGCCAATAATAATCAGGTGGTCTTTTAAATCTGCGATATTCGCTTCATTGGGCACTTTCTTCTTGTTTTGAAACAATATCAGCCGTCGGCGGATGTTTGGTGGCAGCCCCGCGCGAATAATTCCATCGGCCAGTGTGGAGGCATAGGCAGCCAGAAATGGCGTTAGTCCCATGGTTAGCACCGAAATGGCGAGGAAATTCTGGTAAACATCAGGGCTTAGCAGGTTGTTTCTCATGCCGATGGTTGACAACAAAAACGCAAATTCTCCCACCTGAAAAAGGGTGAATCCCAGAATCAGCGCGGTGCGCAGGGGATACCGCATCAGTATCACTGAAATGACGATTACGATGAATTTCAGTAAAATCACCGCAAGGGTAAAAAGGAGCAGTATCAAAATATTGTTCAGGAAGTAGTTAAGATCGAGCAACATACCCACCGATACAAAAAAGAAACTTATAAAGATTTCGCGAAATGGCATGATGTTGGCCGTGGCCTGATGGCTGTAATCCGATTCGGAAATAATCAGTCCGGCAAAGAAAGCGCCCAGTGCCAGGGAAAGGCCCACAGATGAAGTGAGCCAGGCGGTGGCTAAACACAGCACCACAATCGTTAGTATGAACAATTCACGGCTGCGGGTTTTAACCACGCGGTCGAGCAAAAACGGCACAAGGTAGCGTGCCAACAGAACCAGCAGACCCACAACTAAGGCAAATTTCCCCACAAGTATCAATAAGGTTATCCAAATATTGCCTCCATTGCCGCCAAGTAAAGGTGCAATAAGTATCATGGGGACAACAATAATATCCTGAAAAATAAGGATGGCAAGGGCTATGCGTCCATGTGGGGAAGCCATTTCGCCGCGTTCGTGAAGCATTTTCAGCACAATGGCCGTGCTACTGAGGGAGATAAGGAAGCCCATGAAGACAGCCTGAGGAACGGTGAGTCCAAGCAGCCATGAAACCAGTAGGGTGAGGGCTATGGTACCGCCAACCTGCATAAAACCACCGGTCAGTACCGTACGTTTTACATGAAGCAACCCCTTGATTGAGAATTCAATGCCAATAATAAATAGCAGGAAAATAATCCCCATTTCTGATAGAATCTCCACTTCGTGTGAGGCGGCAATCAATCCCAGTCCATTGGGTCCGGCAATGATACCGGTAATTAAAAAGCCTATGATTGAAGGCATTTTTAGCCGTTGAAAGGCCAGGATAATCAGTACGGATAAGCCGAGTATAATTACGACTTCTTTTAGTAAGGGAAGTTCCATAAATTGTCTTTAACGTCCCTAATTTACACTATTTTTTTGAGCCGGAAATGCTTTTATACAATAAAAATTGCAATAAGAACTTTTAGTTGGCTGAATTATAGGGTGTTGTGTATTTGGAAGGTATATTCGTTTTATTACGCTTTATTGTATGCGCGATGCACGGTTCTGAACAATTGTTGAAGTCCCCACGTGCACCATGTTAGGAATTACTTACTTCACCACCAATGCCAGCGCATCGTCTATCAGCCTTGCAAATTCACTGCTGCATTGTTTCAGGCGTGCAAGTTGGCTCATGATTCTGGCCTGTAATTCCTGTGGGGCATTCCGGGACACAAGGTACTCATAAAGCTCGGTGAGCAAAAGCCATTCCTGGGGGAAGGAGGTGATGGCTTCTTCTGCAAAAGTTTGAAAATCAAAGGTGTCGTCTTCTCTTTCGCGGGCATCGCGGAGCAATTGGTAATAGAAATGAAGATGTAATGCCTGTGCATCATGCTCAATTTTGTGGGTGCGTTCCAGGGGGGGCTCAAAATGATAGCCAAACGCTTCAGGGTCAGCCGGGCCAGGCCATGCCGAAGTAATTGATTCCCCTAATGCCATATCATAAAGGCCCCATTCCGGTTTGAAAAGTACTTCTTCGCATGATTTAACTGAACAATCGGATAAGCCCAGCAAGAGGCTCCGGCTTCCCCGGTTCAGGATGTATTCCATCACACCTTCAACGGTTATTCCACTCTCGAAGTTAAATGCTACCCTCGCGCCGGGGGTGATGTTGTCTGATTCAAGTTCGCTCCGGCTCATTGTTGAGAGTTTCCGGCCATCTGCAAGTCGCCCCAGCGGGCTGCCAAATCCATGGGAATGATGGGCTTTATCGTGGCCGGCAATTTCTTTATTCTTGAAACACAGGCTGCTGGGTCCATCTGTCCTGAGATAGATAACCTTGCCGGATTTTACCAGGGAATTTTTGAATGTGCCAGAAATTTGCAAGCCTGAATCCAGTTGAAGGGTTGCCGTATTTTCTGATTCCTCGGCTTTCTCCAGCGCATTCATTCCGCCGGTTCTTAATGCCATGCCATCAGCAAACAGGTTCAGCACATCATTCAGGTGCTGGAAATCGGGCGTTACAAAGAGTTGTGGTTGCTGAGTGGTAATGTCGAAACCAAAATCTGCGGCAGCAATGGAATAGGGGAGTTTTTTTACGACAGGCTTTATGCAATTCATGCTTTCTCCGATGGAAGAGAGCAAGCCAGCCCCGTAAATCTTAAAATCATTCGCATCACCAATCAGGCCGTATTCCACCGTCCACCAGTGAAGGTTTCGTATGCGCGCCATTTCGCTGGGTTTGCCCATGTTTTCGTCCAGGTGCTTCAGGTGAAGCTCAGCTTCTGCAATGTCCGCTTCAATGCTATATGGGTCCGCTTTCAGGATGGAGAGGTGTCGGATTGCTTCATACAACTGATAATCGCGTGCCGATGAAAAGGCTTTGGCGCCAATTTCGCCGAAAAACTTCAGGTAGGCAGCATAATCGGGGTTGGCAATGATGGGTGCGTGGCCGGCAGCCTCATGAATAATGTCGGGGGCTGGGGTATAGGCAATCTGATCGACAGGGCGGATATCTGCTGCAATCACCAGCACATTATAAGCCTGAAATTCCATAAATGCCGAAGGTGGAATAAATCCGTCAACGGCAACCGCTGCCCACCCGATTTCCTTTAAAATGCGGTTCATGCCATACATATGTGGAATGGTTTCTATGCTGATGCCGGTCTTTTTTAGGCCATCGGTATAGGAACCATGGGCATATCGCCCCAGAAACCGCACATTCTGGCGCATCACGTAGCGCCACACCGCATGATCGCGCGAAGTGTATAAGTTATAAGGCTGGTCAATAATCAGTCCCATCAAATGACGGGGGAGTTTATCAATGACTTCATTCGATTGCATACGCAGGTTGATTACATTTGCATTTATTATTCAACATCGGGGCCGACAGGTTCAAAACATGCAAAACAATAATTTTAAAAGAATTAACAAAAGTAAACCACCTAAAGTTTACGCCACCCTGCCGGTTTTGAATGAATTTGCGCATATTGAGTCGCTGTTGGCCGATGTTGAAGCCCAGGAATATCAGGATTGGATTTTGGTGGTTTGTGTCAATCAGCCCGATGAATGGTGGGAACTTCCTGAAAAGAGGCCGCTTTGTGAAGACAATGCGAAAACCCTGCAACTGCTGAACCAGCGCGGCAGCGATCGTTTACAGGTTATTGATTGCAGCAGCAGGGGCAAGGGCTGGAAGGGTAAACGCCATGGTGTGGGCTGGGCCAGAAAAACGGCCATGGATTTTGCCGCAAATCTTGCAGAAGACGATGATATTATTCTGGGTATTGATGCTGACACCCATTATCCGTCCGGATATTTTGGTTCGGTGGTTGGACAGTTTCAACTTTTTCCAAAGGCCACAGGATTTTCAGCACCTTATTACCACAAACTAACTGGTGATGAAACGGCTGACCGCTGCATTTTGCGTTATGAGATTTACATGCGGAATTATGCCATCCAGATGATGAGAATCCTTAACCCTTATTGTTTTTCAGCGATTGGCTCAGGAATGGGTTGCACGGCGAAGCAATATAAAAAAGCGGGTGGACTCACCCCAAAACTGAGTGGCGAAGACTTTTATTTTATCCAAAAACTCCGGAAGTCGGGGGATATTGTCATTGATAATGAGGTTGTTATCTGTCCGGCCGCAAGGTTTTCTGACCGCGTTTATTTTGGCACCGGCCCAGCTATGATCAGGGGCAGGGGAGGGGATTGGGATAGTTATCCTATCTACTCTTCCGACAGTTTTGACAAAGTGGAACAAACCTTTACTGCTTTCCCCGGGCTTTACGAGAAAGATTTCCCGGTGCCAATGGATGCATTTCTGCATCAGCTTTGTGATGGGGAATCCTTTTGGGAAATCCTGCGTCAAAATGCCGCCTCCTGCGAAGCCTTTGTCAAAGCTTGTATGCAGCGCCTGGATGGATTGAGGGTACTTCAGTTTTTGAAATCAGACAATGAAAATTATGTATCGAGCAATGAGGAAAAACTCAAAAGCTTTTTACATTCAGATTTCTTTATCCCTGATGAAATTGAGGGTTTGCCTGATTTTGATGATTTTTCAGCCTGTAACGTTCATTGCCTCAGCAAAATCCGGGACATTTTATTTACGAAAGAACGCAGTTTGCAGAACAAAATTCAACTGGCATGAAAAATAAACACATGATTGTAATACTCGGCCCCACTGCATCGGGGAAAACAAGAATAGCCGCATTAGTGGCCAATCGGCTTGGAGGTGAAGTTGTCTCGGCAGATTCACGCCAGATATATTGTGGTATGGATTTAGGTACGGGGAAAGATATTGACGACTACACGGTTGATGGTCAATTGGTTCCCCATCATCTGATTGACATCAGAAATGCCGGTGAGCGCTACAGCATTTTTGATTTTAAGAGAGATTTTGAAGCAGCAAAAGCACAGATTCAACAGCGTGAAAAGCCCGTTATTGTATGCGGCGGTAGTGGCATGTACCTTGAAACCGCACTTGGTCTATACACGCTAAAGGAAGCTCCGGAAGACGCTGCTTTTAGGGAGGACGCTGCAAGTATGGCCGATGCAGAACTTATCGTGATGCTTCAGTCCATCAGTCAGACACATAACACTTCCGACCTTACCGATCGCAGCCGATTGATACGGGCCATTGAAGTTGCCCGTGTGGAACAGTCAGAAAATCAAGAGATTAAAACTGTCGAAAGAATTGACGCTGCAAATTTGAATCACATTTTCGGCATTTCATTTCCCCGCGAGGAAACCCGCCAAAGAATAACCCATCGGTTGGAGGAGCGAATAAAAAATGGAATGTTAAACGAAGTGGAAAATCTTTTAAACAGCGGCACAACAGCGGAGGATTTACTTTACTATGGTCTTGAATACAAATACCTGACGTTGTACATCACTGGAAAGATCACTTATCCTGAGATGTTTCGCCTGCTGAATACCGCCATCCATCAGTTCGCCAAAAGGCAAATGACCTGGTTCAGGCGTATGGAAAAGAAAGGATTGAAAATCAATTGGTTGGATGGCCGATTGGGCTGTGATAAAAATGTAGAGATCATAGTAAGTGGATTTCAAGAATAAATATTTATTCAAAATGCCAACTTGAATGAACCAATACCGTTTAACTATGTTTATGTTTATCGTTACAAAAGTTAAACAATCCAGTCTTAATGCCTGTCAATGAAAAAGTTTATTTTACCATTTCTGATCCTATTCTCTGCCCTGTTTGTCCAGGCGCAAAATGGAACGATTAAAGGCCGTGTGCTCAATGAGAAAAGCAACGAACCCTTGCCTTTTACCAATATTATTATTTTCGGAACCAATATTGGCTCCACTTCTGACCTTGATGGCAATTTTATTTTTACCGGTATTCAGCCTGGTTTTGTAAAGCTAGCCGCCACTTCCGTGGGATTTGAGCAATACATCAGTGAGGAGTTTCAGGTAACCAATGCCAAAACCACTTTTGTGAATGTGCCCATGCGTGAAACATCCATTCAACTTGATCAGGTGGTGGTGAAGGCTTCGCCATTCCGGAAAACAGAAGAAAGTCCGGTATCCATGCGAACGCTTGGTATTGGTGATATTGAGAAAAATCCCGGATCCAACCGCGACATTAGCAAGGTTATACAGGCTCTACCAGGGGTGGCTTCAACGGCTTCGTTCAGGAATGATATTATCGTAAGGGGCGGCGGCCCGAGTGAGAACCGCTTTTTTCTTGATGGAATGGAAATTCCCAACCTAAACCACTTTGCTACGCAGGGTGCCTCCGGTGGTCCGGTGGGCATTATTAACGTGGATTTTATCCGCGAAATAGATTTTTATTCGGGGGCTTTCCCAGCCAATCGCGGAAACGCACTCAGCTCTATTCTAGAGATGAAGCAAATTGATGGCAACCCGGAGCGACTGATTATAAAGGGTGCTTTCGGTGCATCCGATCTTGCGCTAACCCTTAACGGACCATTGAGCGACAAAACCACCTTTCTGTTTTCAGCCCGACGTTCGTATCTTCAATTCCTTTTCGGATTAATTGGCCTGCCCTTTTTGCCCACTTACAATGACTTTCAATTTAAAGTAAAAACCCGTTTTGATCAGAAACACGAACTGACACTCCTGGGGATTGGCGCCATTGATCAGTTCAGCCTGAATACCGGCCTGGAAAATCCGACCGAGGATCAACGGTATATTCTCAACTATCTGCCGGTAAATGAACAGTGGAATTACGCCATTGGGGCGGTTTACAAGCATTTTAGAACGAATTCATTTGATACATGGGTGTTTAGTCGCAATATGTTGAATAATGTGGCTTATAAACATACGAACAATGATGAAAATTTGCCCAGAACCCTCGATTACTCCTCCCAGGAGATTGAAAATAAAGTGAGGTATGAAAACTCGGCGCGGATGGGTGAATACAAGCTCATTGCCGGGGCAGGCGGGGAATACGCGAAATACAATACAAATACTTTTCAGCAGGTATTTATTCCCACGGCCGAAGATACCATCCGCTCTATAGATTATGGGTCGGCGTTTGATATGTTCAAGTACCACGTTTTTGCACAAGTGAGTCGGAATTTCATGGACGACCGTTTGATTTTGTCTGCAGGTTTGCGCACCGAAGGAAATAATTATTCCGAAAACATGTCAAACCCGTTGAATCAGTTGTCGCCTCGATTCTCGTCGGCCCTGGCCATCACTGATAAATTCTTTTTTAATTTTAATACGGGCAGGTATTATCAGCAACCGGCATACACCACTTTAGGTTTCCGCGACAATACCGGCAGGCTTGTAAATAAAGACAATAACCTCAAATACATCGCTTCAAATCACCTGGTAGCAGGTTTTGAGTTCCGACGGACCGATGCTGCAAAGCTCACCCTTGAGGGATTTTTTAAAACCTATGGCAATTATCCTGTTTCTGTGACTGACTCTATTTCACTGGCCAACAAAGGAGGAGATTTTGGAATATTTGGAAATGAGGAAGTTACTTCAACCGGAGAAGGCCGGGCCTATGGGTTTGAAGTTTATATGCGTGATAAGGTATTGGACAAGTTTGATGTAATCCTTTCCTATACTTTTGTGCGCAGCGAGTTTAAAGACAATACGGATAAATTTATTCCCTCCTCATGGGACAATCGTCATTTACTTAACCTCACCCTAAGCAGAGAATTTAAACGCAACTGGAATGTAGGTGCCAAATGGAGGTTTGTTGGTGGAAGTCCTTATACGCCATGGGACTTAGACCGATCTTCCCTGAGGGAAGCCTGGGATGCACGCCGACAAGGCTATTTGGATTATTCTCAGTTCAATACACAACGTATAGGGAACTTTCATCAATTGGATGTGAGGGTGGACAAACAATACTTTTTTGAAAAATGGTCGCTCAATGTTTACGTCGATATTCAAAATCTGTATAATTTTAAGCAGGACGGAATACCCAACCTTATCACCGAAACCGACGATTTTGGTAATGACGTTGTAAATCTATTACAACCTGATCGTTACCTGGTTAAACAGATTGTTAGTGAATCGGGAACTGTGTTGCCAACCATTGGTATTATTGTTGAATTTTAAAAACTTACCTCAGGGAGGAAAAATCATGGATAAAAATCAAATCATACGGTATTTCTCAATTTTTTTGTTTACATTTTTGCTGTTGGGACTTGTTTCTACCGATACATTTGCCCAAAAGCGTAAAAAATCAAAACCCGTTGAGCACCTTACTTTCTCTACCAACGTTGAGGGTAAAGGTACTGAAATGAGCATTGAATTCGTTAAGGGTTCAGGGCACAACCATCCACTTATGGCAATATGGGTAGAGGATATAGATGGCAATTATCTTCAAACACTCTATGTGGCCGAATCCATAGCAAACGGGGTGTTTGACTATGGTGACAAGCACACGGGCAAATGGATGGCCGGTGAGATTTCACGCCCGGCTGCCTTGCCATACTGGGCCCACAAGCGCAATGTTTTGAATGATATTGGGAATTATATGCCAAAACCCGGTTTTGAAGTCCCGGATGCTTATTCCGGGGCTACACCAAAAGCCAATTTTACCCTGGAAACCCGCACGGATAAACTAATGCCTGCAAAATTCAGGGTTTTAATGGAAATAAATCAAACCTGGGATTGGAACAGGCATTGGACAAATGGAATGTACCCTAATGAACCTGAATACAAGACTTCGGCGCAACCCGCGGTGGTTTATTCCACTGAAGTGGATACCGGCTCATCCCAAAAAATATTCGAAATGAAACCCATTGGGCACAGTCATTACGCTGGTGCAGATGGGAAACTATCTTCGGACATCAGCACCCTGACCACAGCCCTGAAGATTGTTGAAGAGGTGAAGCTCGTTTTGAAATAATCGTGGTTTTTGTCAGGAGTTGATCCAGGTGGTCAGGGCTTATAGATCAGGCAATATCTACTATTTATATTATTCATGGGCCTTATCGCCCAGTAGGGGCACAAATCTAAACCTTCCATGCTGATCGGTTTTTATGCTTCCATCAAGATGTTTGGTTAAGGTGATCATAACCTGTTCTTCACCATCGTCCACCGGAATAACCATGATTCCTCCGGGCTTAAGCTGTTCTGTCAGGTTTTCAGGAATAAATGGTGCACCGGCTGTTACAATAATCTTATCAAAGGGCGCAAATGCCGGGAGTCCCTTGTAGCCATCCCCATAAAAAACCTTTACCATAAATCCTGCAGCCGGGAGCATGGCTTTGGTCTTTGTATAGAGTGACCGCTGGCGCTCCACCGAAAAGATCTTTGCTCCCATCTGATAAAGGATACTTGCCTGGTAACCTGAACCTGTGCCGACTTCGAGGATTTTATCGCCACGTTTCACCTGGAGCAGTTGAGTTTGAAAAGCAACGGTGTAAGGCTGTGAAATGGTTTGACCTGCACCTATAGGGAAAGCCTTGTCTTCGTATGCAAATTCGAGGAATCCGGAGTCGAAAAACCAATGGCGCGGAACTTCTTCCATGGCCTTAAGCACATTTTTATCAGCAATGCCTTTCTGCCTGACAATTTCTACCAGTTTCTTCCTCAATCCTTTATGCCGAAATGTATCGGTAAATATATGCTCAGTCATCTAATTGGCCTACTATTTAATATTTGTGGCCAAATTTACTAATTTCGCAGGGTTTTACTATTCAACCATCATTGCAAAACCTTACTATGTTAAAAATCGGAGTTCTCGGCGCAGGCCATCTTGGTAAAATACACCTCAAATGTATAAAACAAATAGCTAAATATCAACTTGTTGGGTTTTATGATGCTGATCAGGAAAATGCAAAAAAAGTTGCAGAAGAATTTTCAATCCCTGCCTTTAACGGCATTGACGAGTTGATAGATGCAGTGGATGTGGTGGATATTGTAACCCCAACCCTTTCACATTTTGATTGTGCAGCCCGCTCATTGAAAAAATTCAGGCATGTGTTTATCGAAAAGCCGATTGTTACTACCCCTGCCGAAGCCCGCGATTTGATTGAACTGGCCTCCGAAGCCTGCGTTAAAGTGCAGGTTGGCCATGTGGAGCGATTCAACCCGGCATTTATTGCTGCCGTACCCTACATTGAGCATCCCATGTTCATTGAGACCCATCGCCTGGCGCAGTTTAATCCCCGTGGCACCGATGTTCCTGTAATTCTTGATTTAATGATCCATGATCTGGATATTGTTCTGAGCATCGTTAAGTCCGATATCCGTAAAGTGAGTGCAAGTGGGGTTTCAGTGGTTAGTGATACACCTGACATTGCCAATGCACGGGTCGAGTTTGACAACGGATGTGTGGCCAATTTGACGGCCAGCCGGATTTCGATGAAAAATATGCGAAAATCTCGCTTTTTTCAACGAGATGCTTACATTTCTGTCGATTTTCTTGAAAAATCCACCGAGATCATCCGCATGAAGGGGATTGATCCCGAAAAGGCCGGCCCACTTGACATGGTGCTTGACCTGGGTCCCGGAAAACAACCTAAACAAATCCTTTTTGATAAGCCCGCTATTATCCCGATAAATGCCATTCTTACTGAGCTTGAAAGCTTTGCAGATGCCATTATAAATAACACCCAGCCATCAGTTACCATCAACGATGGATATGCTGCCCTTGATCTGGCCTACCGCATCATCGACAAAATGAACCGTTCGTCTAACCTCCCTTAATCAAGGCCCGGATCAGATATTTTTATTTTTGAAAAAAAAGCATTTTTCAAGCAATAATTATGTCTGGTCAACGTTCAAGTTCAAACATTGTGGTTAAGTGAATAAATTGGTTTTATGAGGGGTTTTTTACATACAATTATTTTTTTTCTGTCCTTGCCTTTCATCGCATCGTTAACTTCTTGTGAAGATGATGATGCAGGTTTGGTTCCCTCATACATAAGCATTGATGCCTTTACGATTACCACCGATTATGAGCAGGGCACCGCTTCGCAAAAAATTACCGATGCCTGGGTCTATCTCGATGAAACCCTTATTGGCGCTTTTGAATTGCCCGCGCGGGTCCCCATACTCACCGAAGGCACACAGAACATCACCCTTCGTCCCGGCATTAAGATTAACGGTATGTCAAGCACCCGGGCCATTTATCCTTATTTAAATCCTGTAACCAGGTCGCTGAAGCTTATAAAAGACAGCGTTTCAGCATTTTCTACCGTTGGTACCCGGTACCGGGCAAACGTTATTTTTCCCTGGCTGGAAAATTTTGAACTCAGTACAGTCTCTATAGATACAACATCCAAAAGTACAGTAGCACTGCAACGAACCCAGGATCCACAACTGATATTTTCATTTCCCGGGGAATCGGATTCGTATTCCGGATTGGTGCAGTTGCCTTCTGATACCTCTATATTTGAATTAGTTACCAATGAAACCTTTGATTTTCCAAAAGCCGGTTACGAAGTTTTTTTGGAAATGAATTATAGAACCGACAACACCTTTGTGGTAGGTGTAATTTATAAAACCTCAGGGATTCAGGTGCAACGCCCCCTGCTTGTATTGAATAAAAGCGATGAATGGAACAAAGTGTATGTTAACCTCACCGTTCCCAAATATGATACCCCCAATGCCAGCGATTTTAAAATTTTTATCGGGGCAAAAACCGATGAAGGGAGAAATGAGGCAACCATTCTTCTGGATAATTTAAAATTGGTTCATTTTAACACCACGAAATGAATAGAAAACTACAGGTAGCTCGTTATGTAATTGCCGATTTGATTGCAGCCATTCTTGCATGGGGGTTGTTTTTTGTCTATCGGAAATATACCATCGACCCCAATGTCTTCGACTATCCTGAAGTAATCTACAAAGACCCGAACCTTATCTATGGGTTAATCTTCATCCCTGTCTTCTGGTCGTGCCTGTACATTATGATGGGCACATACCGTCGCATTTTTCGCAAATCCCGCCTCAGAGAACTGGGCCAAACACTGCAGATTACTATCCTGGGCGTAATTATCCTTTTTTTTGCACTAATCCTCGACGATACTATTGTTTCATACAAGAACTATTATAAATCCGTACTCGTACTTTTCGGCCTGCATTTTATCCCAACATATTTTTTCAGGCTCATTCTTACTTCCATCACTGCCTATAAAATCCATCATAAAACCATTGGGTTTAATTCCATCATTGTTGGAAGTAACGGTAATGCCATCTCCATTTTTAATGAAATTGAAAATCAGGAAAAATCGAGTGGAAATAAATTTATTGGGTTTGTAAATGCGGCACCCTACAAGGACTATAAGCTTGAAAAATTTCTTAAGCATCTGGGGCAGATAAGTGATTTAAAACAGATAATAAAGGAGAACAATGTGGAAGAAGTCGTTATAGCAATAGAAAGGTCGGAGGTTAAGACCATTGAGCAAATTATCACCGAAGTTGAGGACACAAATGTTGTGATTAAGGTTATCCCTGATATGCAGGATTACCTGTTGGGGACCATCAAATCAACTTCGATTTTTCATGCACCCTTGCTCCAGATCTCTCCCGATCTTATGCCAGCCTGGCAGAAGTCGCTCAAGCGCATCATGGATGTGATTGTCTCTATCATTGCTATGATTATTCTTATTCCGGCCTACCTTACCGTTGCCATCATTATAAAACTTACCTCAAAAGGCCCCGTGCTTTATCGTCAACCCAGGATGGGGATTCATGGTAAGCCATTCAGCATGATTAAGTTTAGAAGCATGTATGTGGATGCTGAAAGAGAAGGGATTCCACAATTGTCCTCCAAGGAAGATCCCCGTATTACCCCTTTTGGAAAATTCCTGCGTAAAGTCCGGTTGGATGAAATTCCGCAATTTTGGTCGGTATTGGTGGGCGATATGTCTTTGGTTGGCCCACGCCCTGAGCGCCAGTTTTTTATTGATCAGATTGTGCAGCGGGCGCCACATTACAGGTTGTTGCAAAAAGTTAAGCCGGGTATCACTTCCTGGGGGCAGGTTAAATATGGCTATGCCGAAAATGTTGATGAAATGGTAGAACGCCTCAAATTCGATATTCTGTACATCGAAAATATGTCGCTGGCCATGGATTTTAAAATCCTTATTTATACCGTACTTATTGTGCTGCAGGGGCGTGGAAAGTAAGATGGGAATAATAATTCCGTAATAATAATTTTTAATATCCTTTAGGTTGAGAATAATTTCGGAGCGGCATTACAAATGCCGCTCAGCGCCATAATTAGGCTGATTGAAGTTAACGCCGTAAACATTGGCTGAGCGGCATTTGTAATGCCGCTCCCGTTTTTTATTGCCGCCTGCAAGGGCGCAGAAAGTGATACTTCACTGTCATTGATAATGCTAAATAAATGAGCGGAATTACAAATTCCGCTCAGTCTTCTTTTTTTTTAAAATATCCTTCTATGAAAGTTTAAGGTAATTAAATCGAGCCACTCTCAATCATTTGCACAATAGCTTCAATGTCGCGGTCTTTTCCTTCGGGATCGTACTTTTCTTTTAGGTTATAACCAAACAACCGGCTCAGGTTTTGCCAGAAAAAAGCCACAAAGCTACCTCTGAGTTCTTTTACAATATGATAAGTGGGATTGCCGGTCTGGCGGTCAACCAATTTCAGGAGAATTTTTCCTTGTGTAAAATTAAGGGATTTCAGTTCATCGCCAAATTCTCTCTTCAGTTCATCCTCTGCTTTTTTTAGAAGTTTTTTCTGCTCTTTTTCAGTAAGGCCGGCCATCATGGCATCGTATTCATTCAGTTTGATTCCCGCAAGCGTTGCATAAGGATACACCTTCTTCACGTTCCTTACCAATCGCTCAAACCGCCTTTGATCGGCAGGGCTCCTGAATATAATAAAACCACGTATGTTCACCTGGGCAAGATCAATCAAAGGAATGGTATCGCCATCAACAATTTTGGCTTTAACCACTATTAGGTCAAAGCTTTGGGCTTTGACAGGGAAGTAGGTTAACAAAAGTAAGAAGGTGAAGAAAAAAAGGCGTTTCATGCCCCGAAGTTGTTAAGATTTACAGTCAGATATCAAATACAATGCCGAAATCTTTAAACGTTATCCTGTTAAAAATGTTGCACAAAATTTCTATGATGAAAAAAATGGTCAGATCAGAAAAAATCAGGCAACCCTTAATCGCGAAATGTTGGTTTTGTTAAGCTTTTTCTCGGCATATTCACGATTGACTACCAGTGATTTGACGGATTCGTTGGAGGGCATCTCAAACATATCGTCCATCAAAATGGCTTCCATCATGGAGCGTAACCCACGGGCACCTAATTTGAATTCAATGGCTTTGTCAACAATATACTCGAAGGTGTCGGGCTTAAAGCTGAGTTTCACCCCGTCCATTTCAAAAAGCTTGGTAAACTGTTTGACCAATGAATTCTTGGGCTCGGTAAGGATTCTGATCAGCACTTCATGACTGAGCGGACTGAGGTAAGTAACCACAGGTAAACGACCCACAAGTTCGGGAATAAGCCCAAAACTTTTCAAGTCCTGAGGTGCAACATACTGTAGCAGGTTGTCTCTGTCGATGCTGCCGGTTTCCTTGCCTGCTGCATATCCAATCATGTTGGTGCGCATCCGTGAGGCAATTTTTTTCTCAATGCCATCAAAAGCCCCTCCGGCCACAAACAATACGTTTTGGGTATTGATCTGAATCATCCTTTGCTCAGGATGTTTCCTACCGCCTTGAGGTGGAACATTCACAATGGTGCCTTCAAGCAATTTAAGCATGGCCTGCTGCACTCCTTCGCCCGAAACATCACGCGTAATGCTAGGATTGTCACTTTTGCGGGCAATTTTATCAATCTCGTCAATAAAAACAATGCCTCTTTCGGCTGCTGCAACATCATAATCGGCAGCTTGTAACAAACGGGTCAATATGCTTTCAACATCTTCGCCAACGTAACCTGCTTCGGTTAGAACGGTAGCATCAGCTATACAGAATGGAACATGCAAAAATTTGGCAATGGTTCGTGCCAGAAGCGTTTTACCGGTTCCGGTTTCACCAACCATAATGATATTTGACTTTTCAATTTCAATGTCTTCGCGGGAAACCGGCTGATCAATCCTTTTATAGTGATTGTAAACAGCAACCGATAAAACACGTTTTGCATCATCCTGTCCAATGATGTATTGATCAAGGTGTTGCTTGATTTCGGCAGGTTTGTGCAGCTTTACCTTAGGGAATGTTTTCTTTTTACCTGAGCGTGTTTCTTCCTGAAGGATTTCCTGTGCCTGGTCAACGCAATAATCACATATATGGGCATCGATCCCTGAAATGAGCATGTTGGTTTCACTTCGGGCCCGGCCACAGAATGAACATTTTTCTTCTTTTTTTGGCATGGATTTTACTGATATTATTTCATTCAAAAATGCAAAGGCAATTGGTCCCTGCTTTTTTTTGCAAAGTTAATATAAACCTGTTAGAATTGTTGCTTTTACTGAACGCAAAAAAGCAAAGCGGGTAAAAATACCTGCCTTGCTTTTAGTGTTATTCTCTTTCTATTGGAGCAGCATAGCTTTGCTTACTTCTTTTCCCTGAAAAGTACTTCGTCAATCATACCATATTCTTTGGCTTCCAGCGCAGTCATCCAATAGTCGCGATCAGAATCTTTTTCTATTTTTTTGAAAGTCTGTCCTGAATGTTCTGAAATAATCTCGTAGAGTTCTTTTTTAAGTTTAAGGATTTCGCGAGCGGTAATTTCTATGTCTGAAGCTTGTCCCTGTGCCCCGCCCATTGGCTGATGGATAAGTATGCGGGAATGTTTCAACGCTGTACGTTTTCCCCGTTCACCGGCACAAAGCAGCACTGCGCCCATACTGGCGGCCATGCCTGTGCATATGGTTGCTACATCAGGGGCAATGTATTGCATGGTATCATAAATCCCTAGTCCTGCATATACTGAGCCACCGGGGGTGTTCAGGTAAATCTGTATGTCTTTCTTTGAATCAACCGATTCGAGGAAAAGCAACTGGGCCTGGATAATGTTGGCTACATAATCGTCAACCGGGACGCCAAGAAAGATGATTCGGTCCATCATCAAACGTGAAAAAACATCCATTGTGGCAATGTTCAGCTGCCTTTCTTCGATAATGGTAGGGGATATGTAGCCGGTTACCTGCGAGGTATAGCGGTCGAGTGATAAACTACTGATACCACGGTGCATGGTGGCATACTTTCTGAATTCGTTTTGCATAATTGTTGGTTTTATCCTGTCAAAATTACATGAATTATTCCGAAAATCTCACAAACCGGCTCAATTTCCTGATTTTCTTTCGTTGTCCAATACCGTGCCGGATTTTATTCGGTGGAGTTTGTTGACATTCAAAAACAAAAAAGACGCCTAAGCGCCCTTTTATATAAAGGTATAATCCAAATCTGGGTTTTATTAATAGTGGTCTCGACTTCGCTCGACCACCGGTTTGGGTTTGGAATTTAGAAATTTAAAATTAATTGTTGTTTCGATTAAGAATTTACAAAGCTTTTAATGCAGCGTCATAATCGGGTTCCTGAACTATTTCAGGTACTTGTTCGGTGTAGGTAATCACCCCATTTTCGTCGAGGACAATGACCGCACGTGAATGTAAGCCTGCCAGTGGACCTTCGGCGATATCTACACCATAATCCCTGCCAAAATTTCCTCCCCTGAAGTCAGAGGCCGTAACCACATTTTTCAATCCTTCGGCGGTGCAAAACCTGCCATGGGCAAAAGGAAGATCTTTCGAAACGCAAACCACCACGGTATTGTCAAGTTTTCCGGCATCTTCATTAAAATGCCTTACCGAAGCTGCACAAACGCCCGTATCAAGGCTTGGGAAAATGTTTAAAACTACTTTTTTGCCTTTTAAATCAGCTAGTGAAAGTTCGCTGAGGTCGGATTTTACAAGTTTGAAATTGGGTGCTTTGCTTCCCTTTGCAGGAAGGTTGCCTTCTGTTTTGATGGGATTGCCATGAAAGTTGATTGATGCCATTGGTTTTATTTTTTACGTTTTTGAAAATAATTTCTTTATACCTTCACTAACAAAGGAAGTTTGAGTAGGTTCAACGGGGAGGAAAAAAAAAGGGAATAGGAAGTAAGAGGTAAGAGGTAAGAAGAAAGAAGTAAGAGGTTGTGGTAAGTGAAAGGTAGAATTCGGATGGTTTCGACTACGCTCAACCACCGAATGGATTTAGGAGGTAAGGAAAGTAGGATGCAGGTGCGGTGGTCGGGCCTGTCTGCAAAACGTCAGTCAGGCAGGCGAAGTCGAGACCACCTGTTGCAGGAGGCAGAGAGCCGTATCTGAATTCGGATGGTTTCGACTACGCTCAACCACCGGCTGGATTTAGGAGGCAGGAGGCCGGAAGTGAGAGGTCTGTCTCCCAATCCCTTAGTCCCTCAGTCTCTAAGTTTCCCTCTCTTCGAGTCCCTGCGTGGGTTTACATTCCGAAATCAGCAATCAGCAATTTTACACTCAGGTTCTCGAAGTGCTGAAATCCGCAAAGTCTTTAGGAATTAGCCTTTAGAAATTTGAAATTTTAGAACTTCCCCCCTTTACCTTTCTCTCCCTCAGCAACCGCCTGATAAATCACTTCCTGTATCCGGGTGCGGATGTCCATTTGGACCAGCTTTTTATTTTCCGCATCAGGGTAAATCCGATTGCTTAAGAATACATAAACAAGGCCATTTTTAGGATCTGCCCAGGTGTATGTTCCCGTAAATCCACTGTGTCCAAAGCTTTCGGGCGAGGCGGAGGCGCAGGTGGGCGAAGTGTCTCCTTTGATGATGGCGGGTTTATCAAAACCAGCTCCCCTGCGGTTGTTTTCCAGGGCAAATTGAATGCGGGTGAAATCCTTAATTACACTGGCATCCAGTAGGGTGTCACCACCATAAATTCCTTGATTTAACAGCATTTGCATGATGACTGCTACATCCATAGCATCAGAAAACAAACCGGCATGTCCGGCTACTCCACCCAATAACGCGGCTGTGGGGTCGTGTACGTCGCCGTGTATGACCTGTTTTCTAAACAAGATGTCGTCTTCAGTGGGAGCCAAACGATCAAGGTCAAAACTTTCGCGCGGGTGAAATCCCATGGTGGTTAATCCCAGTTTATTATAAAAATTATGGCTTAAATAACTGTTGAGCGGTTGCTGGGTAATCTCCTCAATGGCTTGCCCGAGCAAAATGAAACCTAAATCGCTGTATTTGTATTCTGTTTTTGATAGTAAGGGCGATTTTATGATGGAGTCGATGATTTTTTCGGGATAATCCTTTTGAAGGTAGATTCCATCAGCCACGCGGTGCGGATAGTTGACACTGAAATGAGCGCCGAAAAGTTGCGGATTCAGTTTGCCGTTTTTCATTACCGGTTTCCAGAATGAAATGTATGGCTGGAACTTTGCCTTATGTGCCAGAATGTCCCTGATCACAACATGGTTTTTGGATGTATTTTTTAAGGGTGTATAGTATTGGCTTAACCTGCGGTCGGGGTCCAGTTTCTTATCCCCGGTGAGTTTCATGGTGGCAAGGGTTGTGCTGAGCACTTTGGTGAGTGAAGCCAGATCATAAATGTCATCGGTGCGCAAGGGTATTTCCGATTCGTAGGTTTGTTTACCGAATGCCTTCCGGTAAATTAGTTTATTGTCTTTTATAATGACGATTTGTGCGCCAGGATATGCCTGTTCTTCCATGCCTTCCAGAACGATTTTATCCACTTCCTTTAATTTTGCCGAAGAAACACCGGCGAGTTCAGGTGTGCAAAAAGCAATGCGTGTCTGTTTGGCCCTTTCAATGCCTGTGCCCACGGGCCAGGATTTTCCTGCTGAAACCGGCAGCCTGCCGGTGATGGGAATTCCTCCAAAGATGGCCTGGGCTGTTAGTTCCTGCATGCCGGGATTATCCTGATAGGCCACCAAAACCGCGGCCATGCTGTTGATATTCCGGAATAATCCCATGCTGTAAGGACTGGTAAAAAGACAGAGAATGATATTCTGCTTCATGGAAAGGGAATCGACCATTACCATAGCTGTCTGGCTTATACCGAAACTCTTTTGAGGTAGATCACTTGTTTCAACAAAACCGGCAATCACCAGATTAAAAGGTTTCAGCATTTTCAATACTGAATCCATTTCGGCTTTACCCGGGTTTTTGCTAAGGTTGAAATGTGTAATCGGAGCATAATCGCCAAGCCTGCGCTGAAAAGCACCCGGAGTTGCATCGCCAAAAACCAGACTGGCAATTTTTAAAGTGTCCAATGATTGAAGCGGAAGCCTGTCACGAGGGTCAGTAACCAGCGTAATGGCTGCTGCATTGGCTTTGTGGGTGATTTCTGCTGCAAGAGGTCTATTCAGGTCCTCATAAATATTTTCCAATGCAATAGGCTGCATTTTTGAAAGTCCCGATTCATATTTCCATTGCAATACACGCTTGCATTTGGCATCAATGGCCTCCTGACTGATAAGCCCACTGTCGATTGCTTTGCGAATATTGACGATTGCATTTCTCGGCGCAACAGGCAACAAAACAATGTCATTTCCTGCATCAATGGCCAGGAGTTCAACTGTGGCAGGGTCAGTAAAATCAACCACACCTTTCATGTCAACGCCATCGGTGATAACCATGCCATCAAATTCAAGTTTGGTTCGTAAAAGACCCGTAATGATTGGCCTGGATAAAGAAGAAATTGATTTTTTTGCGGTATCCATGGCGGGAATTTTTAAATGGGCAACCATCATGCCCTTTAACCCGCGTTTTATTAGGTACCTGAATGGATAGAGTTCAAGAGAATCTATATCAGGCGTGGATTTGTTGATCACAGGCAGGGTGTAATGCGAATCATTGCCGGTATCGCCGTGGCCCGGAAAATGCTTGGCAACAGCAATAATGCCGGCATCCTGCATGCCTTTCATGTACCAGTAGGATTTCTCTGCCACCAATTGCTTATTTTCACCAAATGAGCGTGCGTTAATTACCGGGTTCAGGGGATTGTTGTTGATGTCGGCAACCGGGGCAAAATTGATATGAATGCCCATGCGTTTAAGCTGATGTGCGATTTCAGTGCCCATCTGGTAGATGTTGCTGTTGTTGCGCATCGCCCCCAGGGTCATTTGTTTTGGGAAGTTGTTTATACTATCCAGGCGCATGCCCGGGCCCCATTCTGCATCAATGGCAACAAATACAGGGGTTTGGGTCGCCTGTTGCAGGCGATTTGTCATGATGGCCTGCCGGGCTGGCCCACCCTGAAAAAAGCATACCCCACCTATATTTAGCTCACTTATCAGGCCAATGAGTTCCTGATTGTATTTTTCATCTTTGTTGGAGTAAGCCCTAATCATAAGGAGCTGGGCAACCCTTTCGTCGGGTGTGAGGCTTTTAAAAACCGAATCAACCCAGGCCGTTTTTGGTAAATGAGAGGTTGATTGTGCACGGGTGCCCGGCAAAAGGAGAAAAAAACATGCAATAAAGAAGAGGATGGACCGTGATCCTGAATTCAGAATAGTCATAAGAAAGCTTTATTGATTTTATTCCCTCCAAAAGTACGGGATATCTCAATATTTCGCTGACCTTTTTTAAAAATTGTAGTGATGTAAAGCTTAAAAAGGACTATTTTCGCAATTATCCGTTTTTTGAAGGATATTTCATACAATATTTTTCACCGTGAAACGCTTATTATTGAGGTAGCTGGAAATTTATGATCAAAAAAGTATTGCTCATTTTAGTATTTCTGCCGTTGTTTGCAATGGCTCAGAAATCCGGTGGTCAGCCCAAGGAGGAACCATTGAGCAGGGTGCTTTTCGTATTTGATGCCTCGCAGAGTATGTATGCCCGTTGGCAGAGCGATATGCGGATAACCATTGCCAAAAAATTGATGGTCAATTTGTTGGATAGCCTCTCGGGATACAAAAACCTGGAACTTGCGCTTCGCGTTTATGGCCATCAGAAAAATTATCCACCACCCGATTGCTACGACACCCGTCTGGAAGTTCCTTTTGCCCCGGGGAATATACCTTTGATTAAACAAAAAATTCTTGATCTGGTACCTAAGGGCACAACCCCTATTGCCTATGCATTGGAGCAAGTGGCCAACGACTTTCCGCCTTGCGATAATTGTCGCAACATCATTATCCTTATCACTGATGGTATTGAGGAATGTGGGGGCGATCCATGCAATTCATCAGCGGTACTTCAGCGCCAGGGCATCGCCATGAAACCATTTATTATTGGTATAGGTCGCAATTTTAAGGAGGCATTTGACTGCGTTGGTACCTATTTTGATGCATCCAGTGAACTGGCGTTTCAAAAAGCCCTTGATGCGGTAATTGTACGTGCATTGAATTCAACCACCATGCAGGTTAACCTGTTGGATATCAACAATAAGCCCACCGAAACCAATGTAAATATGACCTTTTATGATCATGTTTCAGGCAAGATAAAATATAATTTTATACACACGCTTAACCACCGTGGTTTGCCTGATACCCTGGTACTGGACCCCATGCTCACCTATGATCTGGTAGTGCATACCTTGCCGCCGGTATATCTCGACAGTATTACCCTTTTACCAGGTGAGCACCTTACTGCAACCCTAAAAACGCCTCAGGGATATCTTGACCTCAGGGTAGGTTCCAACGACCGCATTGTGAAAAATATGTTTGCTGTGGTAAGAAAGCATGGCGACGACAAAACCCTGAATGTGCAAAATTTTGGCGACAACAAAAAGTACATCTGCGGAAGCTATGATCTTGAAATCCTTACGCTGCCGCGCATTTACATGAATGATGTAAAAATTAACCAGGGCAAAACCACCACCATCGACATTCCTTTGCCAGGAATTGTAGTTATACGAAAAAGTGTAAATGGGTTTGGAAGTCTCTACGTTGAAAGAGGCGGCAAATTAGATTGGATTTATGATTTGCGCGAAAATATCCTTCAGGAAACCCTCATCCTTCAGCCCGGCAATTACAGGGTGGTGTATCGTTCAAAAAATACAGAGCGTTCTATGTACACCATAGAAAATAAATTCTCGGTTTTCCCCGGTGGAACAAGTAATGTTAATTTGTTTTCTTATTGAGTATGGGGCCATGAGTCATTTACGAAATATATTAAGAAAAATAAAAACTTGACGGATGATTTCAGCAATGAGACGCTGGTTTCGAGGCCAAAGATTTGGCTGAGCAAGTAATTTTGAGTACCAGAGTTATATAACTAATGATCTAAGTCAATTCTAACCGGCAAAATATCAGCACTAATCCTTGATTAATTCATCAGTGTAACTTCACTTTATATCAGTATTTTATGTAATTTGGTTGCCGTAAATGAAAGCACTCCTCCAGTTACAATGCAAAAAATTACCTCCAATTTTTTATAAAACACCCTACCATGAAATTGCTGGATTACACCAAACTAATGGCACAGGCTGAAAGTTACAAGGCGCTTTCATTGCTATTTGGTGCACCCGTTGAAGGGCTGCATAATAGTAGCAGTATTTATGATGAATTTGTTGGCAATGCTAAGCTCCTGGATGCCAAAATGCTTGAATTGACAAAAAAATTGAAGCATACTTCTGAACAACTGAGTTTAGCTGAATTGAGCGCTGAGTTTATTCGTCTTTTTAAAATGGGAGATGGTGGACTTTTGGCTTGTCCTTTTAGCAGCGCCTACGATAGTATGAAATCGGTTGACAGACTGGCCCAATGGATTGAAAGCGAATATAAAAAAGCTGATTTTGTGCCGGGAAACACTAAAATTCCCTGCGATCATATTGTTACCGAATTGGAATTTATTTACAAGGTTATAGAAAAGGCTGCTGCTCATCTGCAGAATAATGAGGAGGCTAAGGCCAATTATTTTAGTCAGTTACGTTGCAACTTTATAGCAGGTCATGCATTGAAATGGGTGCCTGACTTTACACGAGCCATCATTTTTAACAGTAAATCACCCTTTTACCTTCAATTGGCCATTTTGGCACGTACCATGCTGGTAAACTGTGTCAAGGAAGTGTAAGGACACTATATATATAGGTTGAACAATGCGGCATTAATAAATTTTAGCCATTTTTGCTTATCCCTTCAAGCCGGAGCAGGTCGGTAATTTCTATCTCATTCCCATCTATTTTAATTACGCCTTCATCTTTAAAAACTTTCAGTATTCTGATGGCACTTTCCTTGGTCATGCCGGATAAATCGGCGAGATCCTGGCGCGAGAGGTTGCTGCTGAAAGGATTGGACTCATATACTTTGGAAGAAAGTTTAAACAGGGTATCGGCCATACGACCGGGAACCTGTTTCTGGGTAAGGCTTGAAATTTGTTCAAACAATTCAATGGCCTGCCCACTGATTTTACGGATAAAGCTATTTGCAAAAGTTGGATTGGTCTTCACCAGGTCCTGGATTACCTCTGCTTCAACAAGGCAGGCTGTGGTTTCCTCACAGGCAACCGCACTGAAATGATGGCGCTTGTCATCATAGGCGCCCGGCACAAATATATAATCAACCGGCTTGGCAAATCCGATAATGATGCGATGGCCCTGTCCACCTTCAATGTATAGCTTCACCAATCCCGAAGTAATACACACAAAATCATAGCAAGGGGAGCCTTGCTTAAATATCATTTCACCTACATTGTAGTGCATACTCACCCGGCACATTTCAACATGGCTGAGTTCATCAGCTTTTAGTGACTCAAATATTCCGGAGCGCTTCATGCAATGCAGGCAACTGTTTGTAACGGATTTGCCCATTTGCATTTAATTAAGAAAGATGACTTATTACAAAGTAACCATACTTGGTGCTAAAATTAATTCCAACTTTTTAACCGATGATATAGATCACTTTAAAACAAGATTTAATCATGTTTTGTTTCACAAATGTATCAATTATAAGCTTAACAACCATATTCATGTATTTAGTTTCTTTATTGTGTCTTAAGAAAGCGACTAAAATGAAACAAAAATCTAGATTCACTATTGCTGCAATAAGCCTGTTATTGGCTGCATTCGTCCTTCTTTTTACCGGTTGTGAATACGACTATGTTGAACCGGATAATGCACCTATTCTTACCAAAGTCAGTTTCTCGGGCGATATCTTACCGATCTTTAACAGCAGTTGTAACTTTTCAGGATGCCATTCAGCAGGTGCGGTATCTCCGGATCTGACTTCTGGCAACGCTTATGAAAGTTTGTTTGCCAACGATATGGTTGATACAGAGAATCCGGCAGGCAGTTTACTTTATACTTCCATGAATAGTGGTAGTATGAAAAAGTATTCTACACCTGACCAAACCAAATTAATATTGGCATGGATTAATCAAGGCGGACTGAATAATTAATGGAACCATAACTTCAACGCACTAAGGATGAAAAATTCACTTATTATTTTAAGAAACAGCCTGGTACTTATAGCCATGGTTCTGGTTTCGTTCCATGGGTTTGCTCAGGATGAAGCTACGGATGAAAAACCTGTGGCTCGTCCGGAACGCCCGGCTTTTGAAAGTGGTTTATTGTTTGATCAGACTACCACAACGCTTCAGCCATCAAAAACACTTGAGATGATTATTCAGCACCGGTTTGGTACCATGGACAACGGTATCACCGATTTGTATGGCATATGGGCACCGTCAAATATCAGACTGGGACTGAATTATAGCATTCTTGACAATCTAATGGTGGGAATCGGGGCAACCAAATTTAATAAAATGCAGGATATTCAGATCAAATACAATGTGCTGCAACAAACCCGTTCCAATTCAATTCCGGTTACGGTTTCCCTGCATGAAGTCGTTGGTATTGATGGCAGTGCTGAATCAAAGTTTGGTAAAAACTATGCATTCAGCAATCGCTTCTCCTTTTATACAGAGGTTATTGTTTCGCATCGGTTTAACAATATGTTTTCATTACAGGTTGCCCCGTCCTTCACCCATTACAACTCAATGGATTCCATATATGATCACGACCGTTTTGCCATTTCATTTGCCGGGCGGGTCAAGTTTTCCCCACAAAGTTCATTGATCATTTCGGGGGACTTCCCATTGAACATCCAGGGCATTTCGGAACATACCGAAAAAGTGAACGATGCTAATGATATTCTTGCGAAACCCAATCTCTGCATAGGCCTGGAAGTTTCAACCAGCACCCATGCCTTTCACATTTATCTTGGAACCTCACAAGGAATATTGCCACAGGAAAATATAATGTTTAACAGAAACAATTTTTTTGATGGAAATATAATCCTTGGGCTCAATATTACCCGTTTGTGGAATTTTTAAATCAATTCAATTATCAATTTCAAACTCAACTGATCATGAAAAAATCAATTCAACTCATTTCAATCATTTTTGTAACCCTTGCCTTTTTTACCATCAACATGACAATGGCCCAGAAACCAGGTGAACCCTGGAAAGTTCCGGAAAAATATCAAACCATGAAAAGCACCATCAAAGCCGGTGATCCTTCCATTAGTTCTATTGGCAAGGAATTGTACAATAAACACTGCAAATCATGTCATGGCTCAAAAGGACTTGGCGATGGACCCAAAGCAGCCAAACTGGAGACCGATTGTGGTGATTTTTCAAGTAAAGCCTTTCAGGATCAGTCCGATGGTGTAATCTATTATCAGTCTATTATTGGACGGGAGGATATGCCCAATTTCGAGAAAAAAATCTTGGATGAAGGCGACCGTTGGGCAGTTATATACTTCCTGCGTACCTTGAAAAAATAATTTTGGGCATAGGAACCCGGAGCATGATAACTCGGGGATTCTGTGCCCATAATCTCAAATTTTATTTGTATTACTATAGGGAGCTATTACTTAAGGTAACGATTCATGAAGAAATGGTTTAAAAGAAGTTTGATTGGGAAATTCTTCCTCCTGGCAGGCTTTTTATACTTGTTTTTTACTTTTATCCTGACTTCTGCATCAGAAGCGCCTGATAAACAACTTGATGAGGAAACACGGCAATGCCTTAACTGCCATGGTTCCGATAAATATGAAGCTGTTGATACAGCTACAGGGGAGAAGATAATGCTCAGGATGTACAAAGAAGCAAGGATCGACCTTCCTGCCTACCAGGATGGCACCCATGGAGCGTTTAAATGTACCGATTGCCATTCCACCGATTTTGAAATTACACCTCATCCGTTCAGTGCAAAAGCTGAAACCAACTATACCTGCTATGATTGCCATGGGGATGATGAAGAATATGCATCTTTTCACTTTGATACAATAGAAGAGGAGTTTAAGAAAAGTATCCATGCTACAGATGAAGATAGTGAAGTTACCTGCTGGAACTGTCACAACCCCCACAGCTACAAACTATCGAGTAAAGAACCGGCTGATTTGACGAACCGTATTACCGTAAACAATACGGTGTGCCTTGATTGCCATGGCGAAGTCAATTATAGTTTCCTGATTGGTAAGGATGCCCCCGATTTGATAAAAAGCCACGATTGGCTGCCTAACCAAACGTTGCATTTTAGCAGGGTTCGTTGTATTGATTGCCATGCTGCCACTCACGACAGTATTCTGGTTGCGCACTTAGTTCTCCCGGCCGAGGATGCTGTGAAAAAGTGCGTAGAATGTCATTCCACAAACTCCATATTAATGGGTTCCTTGTATAAACACCAATCCAAAACCGCCCGGAATAAATACGGCTTTTTTAATGGGGTTATTGCGAATGAATCCTATCTGGTTGGTGCCAACAGAAATTATTACCTGAACATAGCAAGCATCTCAATTTTCATTATTGTGTTGATTGGAATAGCAATCCATGCCATGCTCAGGTTCATTTTCAAACACAAAAAACAGGGCAAATGAAGAAATTATACTTATACCCCGTTTGGCTCCGCTTTTGGCATGTGCTCAATGCACTTGTTATGATTGTCCTGATTCTAACGGGTGTCAGCATGCAGTATTCAAGCCGGGAGTTTTCACTCATCCGATTTGATATTGCCGTAAAGCTTCATAATATCTCAGGGATATCACTGACCGTTCTGTTTCTGGTTTTTCTTCTTGGTGTAATGTTCACCTGGGCAGGGAAGTTTTACTGGATGGAATACAAAGGCTTCTGGAAAAGAATGTATTTGCAGTTCAGGTATTATGTTTATGGTATTTTCAGGGGCGAGACTGCTCCAATTCCGGTGAGTGAAGACCGGAAATTTAATCCCATACAACACCTTTCCTATAACCTTATTCAGTTTATTGCTGTGCCATTGGTTATGATAACCGGTTGGGCACTACTTTTTCCCGAAGCCATAATTCTCAATGTATTTGGCTATAGTGGAATATTACTAACCAGCCTTCTTCATGTAATCATGGGGTTTGTGATTTCCATTTTCCTTCTCATCCATCTATACTTTATTACCGTAGGGCATACCTTAACCAGCGGCCTGAAGAGTATGCTGGATGGTTATCATTTGGTTCATGATGAAAAGGAAAAGGAAGTCCCTAAAGAATAATTTCAATCATTGCACAATTGTATACTAACAAAACGAAAATCAAACGTCCACCAATAAAACACATCCACATGAAAACGAAATCATTTTTTCTAACTATTGGCACGCTGGCACTTATGGCTATGAGCAGTATGTCCATCAGCAGTTGTACCAAAGAAGGCCCAGCCGGCCCGGCCGGTTCAGATGGTATTGATGGCGACAATGCAGATGCTACCTGCGTTACCTGCCATGATTTTTCTGACGACCTGCTGACTAAAACCCATCAATACGCTAACTCAACCCATGCAAGTGGCCACAATGTCGATCGCAGCACCGAAGGATGTGCACAGTGTCATACCAGTCAGGGCTTTCGTATGAAGGTTGACAGTGGTGTAATTGTTGCCATTGCATCTCCCGCACCCATCAATTGCCGTACCTGCCATAAAATTCATGAGACTTATTCTACTGCAGATTATGCGCTGAGAACAAGTAAGGCAGTGGAAATGATTATGGGAGGTCCAGCCGCTTCCTATGATTATGGCACTTCCAATATTTGTGCTGAATGTCACCAGGGCCGGACTGTTTCTCCATTTCCGGTGGCTGGCGGAGAGCCGGTTACCCTCACTGCTGCCAATGCCCGTTTTGGCCCACACCACGCTACCCAGGCCAATATGCTAATTGGTAAGGGCGCCTATGAAATTGCAGGTTCTTTACCTTATTTCAATTCCCCCCATACCGATGCAGTGACCAACGGCTGTGTTACCTGCCACATGCAAGGTAACCCTCTGGGAATAACTGCTGGCGGCCATCAAATGGGACTAAGTTACGACTCGTATGGGGCATCAACACAACTGCTGAGTGGATGCACAGTTTCGGGTTGTCATGAAGATGCCGCAGCCGTAAAATCTATGTTTACTGAAAATCGCACCGAAATCGTAGGTCTTTATGCCCAATTGGATGAAGAATTGAAAACCCTGGGCTGGATTAATGCGAGTGGTCTGGTGGTTCCCGGAACCTATACCCAGGATCAGCTCGGTATTATCCTCAATCTGAAATACATTGAAGCTGATGTTAGCAATGGTGCACACAATTACCGTTATACCAAAGCGCTTTTGGTTAATTCGCTGGAAGCACTTGCTCCTAAGAAAGGTGTTTGAAAATAGATTGGTGAATTAAAAAAAGCCGCCTCATGTCTAATGTGGCGGCTTTTTTGTGTTTTGTGTTCGGTGTTCGGCGTTTTTTGTTTTTTGTTCTTTGTTCTTGGCATCTGAGTTGTATCATTATCCGCATGCCCCATCGATTCGGTCCCTTCGTCTCTAGGTCTCTCAGTCGCTTCGTTCGCCCCCTCGCACTCTCGCTTCCTTCGCCAAAGTTACTTTTTAAAACAAAAAAAGCCCCACATTTCTGTAAGGCTTTATTTTTTGAGTTAGTTGTTATATTTATCCGTTCATCGAAATCAGGAATTCTTCGTTGGAATTGGTATATTTCATCCTGTCCTTCAAAAATTCCATGGCTTCCAGTGGATTCATATCTGCCAGGTGGTTACGGAGCACCCAGATTCGCTGCAGAGTTTCTTTGTCCATCAGCAGATCTTCGCGGCGGGTACTTGAGGCAACAATATCAACGGCAGGATAAATCCGTTTGTTTGATAGTTTGCGGTCGAGTTGCAGCTCCATGTTGCCGGTGCCTTTGAATTCTTCAAAGATTACCTCATCCATTTTTGAACCAGTTTCAGTAAGCGCGGTTGCGATAATGGTGAGCGATCCACCGTTTTCAATCTGGCGGGCTGCGCCGAAAAAGCGTTTGGGTTTCTGCAGTGCGTTTGCTTCCACACCACCTGAAAGCACTTTGCCAGAAGCAGGTGAAACGGTGTTGTAAGCCCTGGCTAAACGGGTAATGGAATCGAGCAAAATAACTACATCGTGGCCACACTCGGTCATACGCTTGGCTTTTTCAAGCACAATATTGGCAATTTTCACATGTCTGTCGGCAGGTTCGTCAAAAGTAGAGGCAATTACCTCTGCATTTACGCTGCGTGCCATATCGGTAACTTCTTCAGGCCTTTCATCAATAAGCAAAACAATGAGATAAACCTCGGGATGATTGGTGGCGATGGCATTGGCGATTTCTTTCAGCAGCACGGTTTTACCTGTTTTAGGCTGAGCTACAATTAACCCACGCTGACCTTTACCGATGGGAGCAAAAAGATCGATGATCCGTGCGCTTATGCTTGCTCCGGGATGACCGGTAAGTTTAAATTTCTTTTCGGGGAAAAGCGGGGTAAGATAATCAAACGGGATACGATCACGAACTTCATCGGGCGTGCGGCCGTTGATCAATTCTACCTTGATCAGTGGGAAATACTTCTCACCTTCTTTGGGTGGACGAATGGTTCCTTTTACGGTATCGCCTGTTTTGAGACCAAAAAGTTTGATTTGTGATTGCGATACATATACATCATCCGGTGAGTTCAGGTAATTGTAGTCGGATGACCTCAGAAAACCATAACCATCAGGCATAATTTCCAATACACCATCGGTTGAAATAAATCCGTCAAATTCCCAACTGTATTCCTCGCGACGACGCTCAGGATACCTTTGTTGCCGTGGATTAAAATCGCGCGAATAGCGGTCAGTTCCCTGGCGAACCGGTGTATCCATATCCGACATACGCTCAACTGGTGGAGGAGGTGGAGGAAGGATGGCCGGCATTCCACGTCTTTCATCAGGTTTTGGTTCTGATTCGGGTTCCTGTATTTCATTGGGAGTGTTTTCCGAAATTGTTTCGGGCATCTCCTGATTAATTACTTCCGGTTCTTCGATGGGATCATCAAAAATAGGTTCATTGCTTAAACGCAGGGCTTCTTCATCAATATGATCTGATTTAGATGCTGAAACCGGTATCGGCTTTCTGTCGGTATTTGAGCTTTTTGGCCGTCCCCTTTTCCTTTTGGCGGGTTGTTCCGATTTTGAAGGCCTGCTTTCTGTGGCAGGTCTTACGTTGGTAGGTTTTTCTTCGGCAGGTGCTACTTCAGGCGTTTTCTCTTTGTTATCAGGCACTACAGAAGGTTGGTCCTTGACAGAAGGTTGGTCCTTGGGTTTGTCCTTGTTGGAGGAAGCAATGGGGTTGCCTTTCAGGGGCTTTTTGTCATGATTTTTAGCCGGGCCTTCATTGGGCAGCCTCTGGCGTTTGAACTTGTTGTCCCTTGTCGCTTTTTCTATGTCAAGCATCTCCTTTGTTGGATTAAGTGCCTGATAATCAAGGATTGTGTAAATGAGTTCCTGTTTGCCCATGGAGTCAATCTTAGGAACATTTAATTTTTTTGCTATCTCTTTTAACTCTTCGAGAAGCTTGCTGTTAAGCGCAATAATATCGTACATAAAAATTGGATAGATTTTTAATACTGCATCCTTTTGGAGGAGGTGGAATTAAAATGTGGAATTAAGAATTGTGATGATTTTAGAAGAACACACCGGATTGGTCCGAAATTTTCTGTCAAACTTTAGAAAGAAATGATAGAGAAAAGTGCGTCTGGTTGAATTGTTTTTGAGGTTGCAAAGATAAATCAATTTTTTCAAAATCACATAATTGTGCCATTATTTTATTTTCCTGTTTTTTGTAGCCTAAAGCAGCGGATAATTGCAAAAATACCAGTAGGTTTGCACCAAAATTACATAAACCTTTTCATTATGAAATATACTGCATTTACCGCGATGCATGAGGCTGCGGGTGCCAAAATGGTTGAATTTGCCGGTTATTATATGCCGGTGCAATATGAAGGCGTCAACGCCGAACATGAAACTGTGCGCAGAGCATTGGGCGTTTTTGACGTTTCCCATATGGGCGAATTTTGGGCGAAAGGTCCCAAAGCACTGGACTTTGTTCAGTGGGTTACCTCAAATGATGCCTCAAAATTAGCAAATGGTAAAATTCAATATAGCTGCTTTCCAAATGATAAAGGCGGAATAGTCGATGACCTCCTCGTTTACCGTATTGATGCTGAAACCTTCCTTTTGGTTGTAAATGCAGCCAATATCGATAAGGATTGGGCCTGGGTGAACAGCCAGAATAAAATGGGTGCAAGCTTATACAATGCTTCTGACGAAATCTCTCAATTGGCCATTCAGGGGCCGTTGGCGCTCAAAGCCATGCAGAAACTTACCGATACATCCATTGAGGATATGGAATATTATACCTTCAAAAAGTTGAAGTTTGCCGGAGTTGAGGATGTGATTTTGTCCACCACCGGATATACCGGATCGGGTGGTTGCGAAATCTACTTCGCCAATGCGGATGCACCTGCCATCTGGAAAGCCGTGTTTGAAGCCGGTGCTGAATTTGGTATTAAACCCATTGGCCTGGGTGCACGAGATACCCTCCGCCTCGAAATGGGTTTTTGTCTCTATGGTCATGATATTAATGATACCACTTCGCCCATTGAGGCTGGCCTTGGTTGGATTACCAAATTTACCGATGAGAAGGAATTTATCAATAAAGCCGCTTTATTGAAGCAAAAAACAGAAGGCCTTACCCGTAAACTGGTTGGTTTTGAGATGATTGATAAGGGTATTCCCCGTCAGCATTATCCCATATTTAATGAACAGGGTGAAGTAATTGGTGAAGTTACCTCGGGAACGCAGTCGCCATCGCTCAAAAAAGCCATTGGAATGGGTTATGTGCCTGCAGCCCTCGCCAAAGTTGATAACGAAATATTGATCAGCATCAGGGATAAGGCCCTGAAGGCTAAAATCGTAAAATTGCCATTTTATAAAGGGTAATTCTATACACAACATTGTAAACCCGCATACCTTCCCGGCGTGCGGGTTTTTAAATTTTTCGCTATGACCAATACCCTCGAAGTTAGTTTTAGTCCGGCATTATATCCATACCGCATCACGCAGGACAAGCATATCACCGTGGTGATAGATGTGCTGCGTTTTACCACTTCTTTGATTTCGGTTTTTGAAAACGAGGTGGATAAGGTGATTCCTGTTTCAAGCCTTGATGAAGCTGAAAGACTGAAAAACGAGGGATATCCGGTTGCTGCTGAGCGTGGCGGGCTTAGGTTGCCTTTTGCCGATTATGGAAATTCAGCAGCGGATTTTAAAACGCCTGAAATCAAGGGCCAAACGCTCGTTTATTCCACAACCAATGGAACGGTAGCCATGAAACTGGCATCGGCCAATGGCCCGGTGGTGGCGGCTGCTTTTACCAATTTGAAGGCAGTGGCGCAATGGCTTATCAGTCAAAATATGCCGGTGGTTATTTTATGTTCCGGGTGGAAAAACCTGTTCAGTAACGAAGATGCCTTGTGCGCCGGTGCTTTGGTGGAAATGCTCAACCAGGAGAATCAGTTTATCATTGAAGGCGATGAGGTAAATGCGGCGCTCACATTATGGAGGGCGACCAAGAATAATCTAAAAATGGCATTGATGAATGGTTCTCACTACCAGCGTCTGATTGGTTTGGGTGTTGATCCCTTGCCGGACTATACGGTGCAGATTGGTGTTTCACAGGTGGTGCCTGTTTTTGAAGAAGAGGTTATTAGGGATGTTGTAAAACAGCCTTAAAGGTTTAATCGATCAGTATTGATAGTTAATAATTTGTCCTTGTAAATTTTAAAATGTTAATACGCAACGTCTTTTTGCCTGCCTTTACAGGCAGACGGGCGTGGGTTTATAAAATAACAGATAAGTATTATAAGATTATCCTTAAAGTCTTTCAATAAACACTGAATTATCCTACATTTACCAATACTTTCTTACTGAGCGTCTTAATCAAAATATCTTTAAAATAAATAGACGCATCATAAACGGAAAAACGAATCGGCAATCTTAAAAACCTATGATCCAGTCTATTATCCGGGCAAGCCTTCAAAATAAACTCATGGTACTGCTGGCAACGGCCACCATGATCGGTTTTGGGCTTTATGCCTTAATGAACATTCCCATTGGTGCCGTGCCGGATGTTACCAACAATCAGGTGCAGGTAATTACCACTTCGCGCAATCTATCCACCCTCGATGTGGAGCGATTTATTACCTATCCGGTTGAACTTGAAATGGCCAACCTGCCCGGATTGGTTGAAATCCGATCCATCTCCAAGTTTGGTCTCTCGGTGGTAACCATCGTTTTTGAGGACAAGGAAGGTACGTATTTGCCCCGTCAATTGATTGCCGAGCGCATAAAGTCGGCCACCGAAAGCATTCCCGATGGATTTGGCACCCCCTTTATGGGGCCGATTTCCACCGGCTTGGGCGAAATATATCAGTACATCCTGGAGGTCGATTCTGCCCACAAAGATCAATATTCAATTACTGATCTGCGCACAATACAGGATTGGCAAGTGAGGCGGCAGCTTTCGGGTATTCCGGGCGTAGTGGAAGTAAATACCTGGGGCGGTTTTCTCAAACAATATGAGGTTGCCCTAAATCCAAATCGCCTGAAAGCAATGGATGTTACCATCGATCAGGTTTATACAGCACTTGAAAAAAACAATAGCCTGGTGGGCGGTGGGTACATCGAAAAAACAAACCAGAGTTATTTTATCCGTAGCGAAGGTCTGGTTGGTTCGGTGGAGGAACTTGGAAATATTGTTGTTGCCAACCGAAAAGGTGCCATACTCAGGGTGAGTGATGTTGCCACAGTTCAAATCGGCAGCGCCACGCGTTTTGGTGCCATTACTGCCAATGGCGAGGGAGAAAAAGTGCTGGGGCAGGTGATGATGTTGAAGGATGCAAATTCCAGTGAGGTTATCAACAGTGTGAAAGAAAGGGTTGCAGAGATTTCTGAAAATTTACCACCGGGCATCCGCATCAATGGTTTCCTGGAAAGAAGTGCCCTGATTAAAAAGACCACCTTTACCATAGCTGAGAACCTTATTCTGGGCTGTCTGATTGTAATTTTCGTGGTGGTTTTGCTGCTCGGCAACCTGCGGTCAGGTTTAGTTATAGCTTCTGTTATTCCATTGAGCCTTCTTTTCGCACTTTCGCTGATGTATGTTTTTGGTGTGGATGCTAACCTGATGAGCCTCGGTGCCATTGACTTCGGAATTATCATTGATGGTGCGGTAATTATTGTCGAGTTCATCGCATATCAGATTACCCGAAAAAGAGGCGATATTATGGAATTACACGGTGAGGAGCGTCAACAGATGGTTGACAGCATTACGCTCGCCGGAACGGCAAAGCTTACCCGTTCAGCGGTCTTCGGACAGTTGATCATCATCATCGTTTTCATCCCCATTTTGTCGCTTTCGGGCATTGAAGGCAAGATGTTTAAGCCGATGGCACAGGTATTCGTCTTTGCCTTGCTGGGAACCATGATTCTGGGATTTACTTATGTGCCGGTGATTTCATCTCTATTCCTTAAGCCTGCATCAGACAAAGAGAATATTTCGAGTCGCTTGCTGGCATGGCTCAATAAGGCCTATGAACCATCCATTACCTGGGCATTAAATTATAAGAAATTGGTACTTTCTATGGCTGTATTGTTATTGGCAGTCAGTGTTTTCATTTTCTCACGCATGGGCGGTGAGTTTGTGCCAACGCTCGATGAAGGCGACTTTGTGATTCAACCGGTATTTAAAACGGGTACTTCTTTGAGCAAAACCATTGAATTGACCACACGCATAGAACAAATCCTCAAGACCTTCCCCGAAGTTGACCAGGTGGTTAGCCGCATTGGCGCGGCTGAGGTGCCGACGGATCCCATGTCGATGGAAGAAAGTGATGTCATCATAACCCTTAAACCCCGAAAAGAATGGATCACGGCTGGCAGCAAAGATGAACTGGCCGATGCTTTCAAGGAGGCTTTGATGGTGATTCCGGGAATTGACTACGAATTTACCCAGCCCATTGAAATGCGTTTCAATGAATTGATTACCGGAACCCGGGCCGATTTAGCCATCAAAATATTTGGTGAGGATATGGACTATCTGAACACCACTGCATTAAAGATTAAGTCGCTTATTGCCCCTGTGGATGGTGCTTCGGACGTTATTGTAGAGAAAACGGCCGGGTTGCCCGAAATGAGTGTTTCATACAACCGTACAAAATTAGCGATGTACGGTTTAAGCGTGGATGATGCAAACAAAGTGATTTCCATGGCTTTTGCCGGCTTGAAGGCAGGAGAAATCTTTGAAGGTGAAAAGCGTTTCGATCTGGTAATCCGATACGAAAAGGATTTTCGGAACAATATTGAACAGCTGCGCAAGACATCCGTTCCCTTGCCTTCGGGTGGGCAGGTGCCATTGAGTGAAATTGCTGAAGTTTCCCTTTCGCGGGGACCGGCCAAAATTTCCCGCGATGACACCCGGCGGCGGGTAGTGGTGGGCGTGAACGTACGTAACCGCGACCTGGAATCGGTGGTAAAGGATGTCCAGAAAATTGTTGATACGAAAATTACGCTACGGCCCGGTTATTCCATTGAATATGGTGGGCAATTTGAAAATCTGCGCAGCGCCCGCAATCGCCTGATGATTGCCGTGCCAATCGCACTCATTTTGATTTTTACCCTACTGCACCTTGCTTTCGGATCGTTGCGCGAAGCATTGATGGTTTATACCGCAATTCCATTATCGGCAGTGGGTGGCGTATTGCTGCTTTGGATCAGGGGATTGCCGTTTAGTATTTCGGCAGGCGTTGGATTTATTGCACTTTTCGGGATAGCGGTATTGAATGGAATTGTGTTGATTGAACACTTCAAGGAACTGCGAAAGCAAGGCATAAAAGATACCCGTGAACTTATCATCAGGGGAACGCGGGAACGCTTGCGACCAGTTTTGTTAACCGCCGCGGCTGCCGCAATGGGATTCCTGCCTATGGCCATTTCAACATCAGCAGGTGCCGAAGTGCAGCGCCCGTTGGCTACGGTTGTTATTGGTGGATTGATCTCGGCAACTTTTTTGACAATGATTGTGTTGCCTGTGCTTTACTGCATGTTTGAAACTTCATGGAGCAGGAAGAAAAAAAGGAAAGGCCCTAATACGGCTACAGTGATTATGCTGCTGTTGCTTATTTTGCCATTTTCTAAGGGATTTGCTCAGGAATCCGGATTGACTATGGATGAAGCCATAGAGCAGGCGCTTACTAACAATCCGGGGATTAAGGCCGCTTCCTTTGAAATGGAAAGTGCCAGACAAATGGTAAGGGCTTCCTTTGATCCTGAGAAGACAATGGTTTATTATAATTTTGATGAGAACAACATTGCGGAGAATAATCTCCCGCTTAAAGTATGGGGCATACAGCAATCCATTGCCTTTCCCTCAGCATATGTGTGGCAGCATCGTGAAGCGAAGCAAATCCTGGGTATCAGGGAATGGGAACTCAACCGACTTAAAAATTTACTGATCAGGGATGTTAAAAGGGAATACCTGGAGCTTTTGTACCTTCAGCATCTAAAGGAGAGCTATCAGTTGCTCGATTCAAATTACGCGAAAATAGCCGGGGCTGCCCGCAAAAACTTTGAATTTGGCGAAACCGGTAAGCTGGAATACCTCACCCTGAAAGCCAAAAGGCAGGAAATAGCTTTACAGTTGGGTCAAACCAGTAGTGATTGGGAAGCCGCCCGAATCAGGTTAAATGCACTGATGAAATCGGAGGAACCATTTGAAATTGTTAATGCAGATTATTTGCCCCTTGTACTAGAGGAAAATAATAATTTGTTGAATGAAGCGGGTAATCTGTTTGCGTTGAACAATGCTGCTGCCAATGCCGCTGCAAAAGTGGAACGTTACCGAAGCTTTCCCGATCTGCAACTGGAGTATTTCCTGGGCTTAAACAATGGGACGGAATTCAACCGATACAACGGATTTCAAATTGGATTGGGCATCCCGCTTTGGTTTCCGGGCAGGCAGGCCGCTGTAAAATCAAAACAGCTTGCAGCTAATGCGATGCAGCAAATGTCAGAAAATCAATTGATTGGTCTAAAGTCGAGGAGAGCTCAATTGATGCTTGAGTTAGGCGTACAGCAATCGCGACTTGACTATTATGCCTCCGAAGGCAATCAATTGGCCCGTGAAATTAGAAGTGCAGCTACCCTTTCCTACGAATCGGGCGGCATTGACCTCTTTCAATACCTGCTGGCATTGGAAAATGCCGTAAAAATTGAACTGGATTATCTCACCGTTCTGCATGAGTATAATGCCATCGTGCTTGAAATAAATTACCTGGGTCTTTGATTTAAACACTTGAAATGTTATGAAATATCAGATAATTAATACCTCCAAAAGCAAAAACGCAATCAAACGCTTCGGCGCAAATGCGTGGAAAATTAATCCATTAATTTTTATGGGGATTTTCTCGCTGCTGTTTTTGTTTTCCTGTTCTTCCGGCGGTGATCAGACCGCTGTAGGGGAAGATGATGCCTCCTCAGCAGATATTGTTTTGAACAAACAACAGTTTGATGGTGCCGGGATGGACTTTTCCACGCTAAAGGATACCCTCTTCCACCGCTTTGTTGCGGCCAATGGTTTTGTTGATGTTCCGGCCAAAAATAAGATGGTGATGGGAAGTTATTATGGTGGAAAAGTTTCTGAAATATTGGTCATGGCCGGGCAGCGGGTGAACAAAGGGGAAACCCTGTATATCATCGATAATCCTGAATTCATTGATATGCAGCGGGATTATCTGGAAACCAAAAGCCTTTTAAACAACCTTACTTCTCTCTATGAACGGCAGAAAAAGTTGGTGGAAGAGCAAGTGGCTTCCCAAAAAGATTTTCTGCAGGCCGAAGCTGATTACCAGATGGCTTCCGCGAAGCTCAATGCGCTTGGGCAGAAGCTTAAACTTATGCAAATTAATCCTGAAACCTTGAGTGCTGAAAGTTTAAGTGCCCGTTTGGTGGTGCGCGCACCGTTTGCTTCATCTGTTTCCAGGATAATGGTAACGCGTGGTCAGTGGCTGACCCCCGAAACTGAAGCGGTTGAACTCATCAATGCTGACATCCTCTGGGCAAGATTAAATGTTTATGAAAAGGATTTGCCGAACATCCACACAGGTCAGGCCGTTCAATTGAAATTGGTTGAAAATTCATCTCAAACCTATGAAGGCGTGGTTGAAAGCATTGGCCGCACCATTGATAAGGAAAAACGAACTTCCGAAGTGATTGTGCCGGTTAAATCAGGCAATGCTGGTTTGTTGATTCCCGGTATGTTTCTCAGCGGTAACATTGCAGTGAGCGATTATAAAGTACGCTGCCTCCCTGAAAATGCTGTAATTGAAGTGGATGGAATGTTTTACGGCTTGCTGCTTATGGAAGATGCGCAGGATGGATATCATTTCAAAAAGGTTGAACTCTTTCCGGGGCAAACCCTGTTTGGACTTACTGAGCTAAAACGGACAGAGCAATTTCCTGCCGATGCACGGTTTCTTTCAAAAGGCGCTTTTCAGTTGATACAGGAGGAGGAGTAGGCTGGGTCTTGGGGATAAGGAGACTGGGGGTCAAGGGGACTGGGAGACAAGGGGACTGGGAGACAAGGGGACTGGGAGACATGGATATATGGAGCGACTTAAGCGGACATATCGATTGACCGACTTAAACGTTATAGTTGGATCAGTGCTTTGAGTGAATAAATAATTACGATATCAGCAGATTGAGGATTGGTGAAAATTATTTTTTTGGTACAATTTTATTTTGATGTGCTGGTTAATTAAGGATTTTTTATTTACCCCTTTTGGGGACACATTAAGAGCGCCGAAGGTGCTCAATAGCAATAACCGTGGGTGGAGAGAAACGGAACCCACGGAAAGAGGAACACTAAAGACAATGCAGCCCCGAAGGGGTTGAACCTTCTGCCCCTCCATCTATTCCAGGAACTTCTGCCTAAAAAAACTTTAATTCAACTCGGCAAGTCCAATCCCGGCACATCAAAATAAAATGTAGCCATTTTTTTGATATTTAGTTTACCTCTGTGAAATATTCTCCTTAGGTTTGGTGATCTATTTTGAGAGCACTTCTGATAAACATGAATACATTAAAATATACCTTAATCAAGGATATGGAGCAATATAATTCATATTGTGAATTGCTTGAAAATTTGGTTCCACATGACAAGGATGAATCTCAGGATGAAGTAGATTTACTTACTCTGCTGATTGATACATGGGATGCTGACCACAATTCACAAAATGATTTGAATCCAATAGAAATGCTAAAAGCCTTAATGACAGAGCATCATTTAAAAGCACAGGATTTAGTGAATATTCTGGATTTATCTAAGGGGACAATATCTAAGATTCTAAATTATCAGAAAGGTTTGTCAAAAGATACCATCAGGAAACTGTCTCACTATTTTAAAGTTTCACAAGAGGGGTTTAACCGGCCTTACAAACTGGTTCATGAAGTGAATAAGCATTTTCGGAACGCAAGTCTCATGAATACCAGGAAAAATTTAATCGATGCCTGATACATTTAACTATTGCCATTCACAGCTCGCTAAAACTGCAGCGAGTATATTAGGGCCATTTTTTAATAAATTTAAAGTGTGAAAAAATTCATTAATCTGCTAATTGTTATTGCAACCGTTTTTGCAACAACGTTTTTCGCTTCTTTGATGTTCAAATTGTTTATCAGTAAGGACGCCTACTTGTTCGTTCCGGTTTATTATCTGGTTGGCTTGTCATTGCCGCTTATCCAGTTGTTTTTTGAGAAAGGCATTTCAAAGAAGACAATGCTGGTTTCGAGCATTGGCTTCCCCTTGATTATGACCTTTTTCTTTTATTATATAAAATTGTGATAAGTAACATTTCTGCCACCCGTTTGTTCCTATTTTATAGATATTGAACTGTTCTCGGGTTAAATTTTGGTCTCAGAAATAACCTGATTTATCTAAAGAATAGTATTTAGCTTCGTCTATCAACCTTAAGGTCAATTATAAATATCATTATTATGGCAGAATTAAAAGGGAAAAACTCCATCGACCGATCCCGTGAACACCTTGCCAATGAACGTACCTTTCTGGCCTGGATACGCACCAGCATTGCACTAATGGGCTTTGGTTTTGTTATCGTAAAATTTGCACTTTTTCTAAAACAACTTTCGCTGTTGCTCGAAAAAGGGGTGGAAGTTTCGCATGGCTTCTCGGCTATGGTTGGGGTTGTTATGGTTGCCGTTGGCGTGGTCTTGGCTGTTTTTGCCTTTATTCAATACAAAATCAACAACAAACACTTGCAAAACAATTATTATGCACCGCGATCCGTACTTTCACTGGTCATTACGCTTATTATGATTATAGGTGGCATTATATTGATTGTGTACTTGTTGTCAGCACTGTAATTTGTTGAGCGCGTTTTATTCTTTTGAGGATACTCAATAACTTGCTTAAAGATGAAATAAGTAGTATTTTTATACCAATCAATCTCACTGCAATAATTCATTAATCATGGAGCCATGAGAGCAAAACTACTCCTTTTAATTATGGTAATCACTTTCAGTGTGAATGCCCAAACACCTGATTATTTGAGCGATAATCCCAAATGGCGTGTTGATATGTGGTTTGGCGGTTACGGTGATTGCCTTGAAGAATTTGATTATGTTTACTATCTGGATGGAGATTCTTTGGTAAACGACCATGTTTATGCGAAAGTTTTGAAACGGGGTATATCAAAGTTACATTGGAAAGGCCCTTATCCACCCGATGAATACTGCTATGGAGGTTCCGCGTATCACCACCTGCAAGGGTTGGTTCGACAGGAAGGCAGGAAAATGTACCTTTGGGATGGCGATTTCAATGTAGATGCCTTACTTTATGATTTCGACCTTGAAGTAGGTGACACACTACAGCCCACCGTTGTATTCCGGTCGTATGATGCTTTCGTTGTTACAAGTATCGATAGCATTCTGGTGGGTGATTCATACCGTAAAGTATTCAACCTCATTGCTCCATGGATGATTTACCCTGAAGAGGTTTTAATCGAAGGCATTGGTTTTGGGGGTGGACTTTTGGATTATTGTCCTTTTCAAAGCGAATTCCCCAGTTTTTTGGAATGTTTTACCTTAAATGATACCACGTATTACCCAGAATTTGGCGCCCCGTGTGAGTTGAATGTAAGTGTCCCTCAGTTTCCTTATTCTGCTGAGTTTAAAAAATACCCCAATCCGGTAAGGGGTCAATTTACCATTGAACTTCCGCAAAACGTTATCATCAGTAATGTTTCAGTTGTTAACCTGTTGGGGGCTAAAGTTCTGATACACGACAGTGACATAAGCACAGGTGAAATTACTGTGGATTTGACCGGCCTGACAAAGGGAATGTATATCGTGGAGTTGGCACACGGAAACCAGGTCGTGAAAAGGCTTAAAGTGTTAAAGCATTAAGCTGGAGATAAAAAAGCTGACGCTTTATAAATATTAAATAAGGCTTTAAATATTTAAAGCTTGAACAATAATACAAATTTTTTGTGTCCGGGTTTAAAATCGAAAATCAGGTGCATTTTTTGGTATATCGTTTTATTGAGGTGAGCGTAAAACAGGATGTTTAGTTATTGAAGTTCACAATTCTATTATTTTACGAAATTTGCATGTCCTCTTTTCTGCATATAGACGTTTAAATCATTGTCCCATCAATCAACCAAACCCAAACTTTTCTGTTAATATGAAACGTTTTGCTTTTATTCTGTTTACTATGATGCTTTTAACCTCCGCGGCTCACGCACAGGGCCCATCCAACGAAAATCAACCGGAAGAATTCAAATTCCTGAACGAACAATTTGCTGACTTGAAAATCATGCGTTATCAGGTTCCCGGATTCGATGCGCTTTCCCTGAAACAAAAGGAACTTGTTTATTATCTTAGTCAGGCAGCCTTGTGCGGTCGTGATATTTTGTTTGATCAAAACTACAAATACAATATGGCGATTCGCCGCACACTGGAGCAAATTGTTGAGAATTATAAAGGTGACCGGGAATCGGAAGGATTCGGGAAGTTTATGGTTTATACCAAACGGGTGTGGTTCAGCAATGGCATTCATCACCATTATTCCAAAGATAAATTCTATCCTGAAGTCTCACAGGATTATTTCGTGAAACTCATCCGGGAAACCACTACCGACGGTTTTCCCATGCACAAAGGTCAGAATTTGGAAGGCTTTATTGACGAAATAGTCCCGGTAATTTTCGATCCTAACATTGCACCTAAGGCAGTTAGTCAGGAATCCGGAAAAGATTTGTTGCTCAATTCAGCTTGTAACTTTTATGAAGGCGTTACCGAAAAAGAAGCTGAAGAATTTTATAAAAATTTAAAGACCAGTGCTGTACAGTCTGGTGCGGATACATTGGTATCTTTTGGAATAAACAGCAAACTCGTCAAGCAGGATGGGGTGATACGTGAAGAGGGCTATAAAGTCGGAGGCCTATATGCTGAAGCCATTGAACAGATTGTTTACTGGTTGAATAAAGCGGTTCCAGTAGCTGAAAACGATCATCAGAAACAGGTACTTGAGTCGCTGATAAGCTATTATGAAACGGGAGATCTCACCACATGGGATGAATACAATGTTTTGTGGGTGAGCGACCTGGATTCTCAGGTGGATTTTGTCAATGGATTTGTCGAAAATTATGGCGATCCAATGGGTTTGAAAGCTACCTGGGAGAGCATAGTGAATTTCAAGGATATGGAAGCCACCAAAAGGGCGGAAATCATCAGTTCTAACGCACAGTGGTTTGAGGATCACTCACCGGTAGCCCCGAAATTTAAGAAAGCAAAAGTTAAAGGCGTTTCTGCCAAAGTGATTACGGTTGCCCAGCTGGGCGGTGATTGCTATCCTTCCACACCTATTGGCATCAACCTGCCCAATGCCGACTGGATTCGGAAAGAGCATGGTTCCAAATCAGTAACCATTGAAAACATTACCTACGCTTACGATCAGGCTTCGATGGGAAATGGTATGATTGAAGCTTTCGCGGCAAGTCCTGTGGAGGTTGAACGCTACAAAAAGCATGGCAGCATAGCCAGCAATCTGCACACCGATTTGCATGAGTGCCTGGGACATGGCTCTGGCCAGTTACTGCCCGGTACCCGCGGTGATGAACTTAAAAATTATGGATCTCCCCTGGAGGAAGCACGTGCCGATTTATTCGCGCTTTATTACCTTGCCGATCCGCAAATGCTTACATTGGGTTTGTATGATGATGATGAAGTTTACAAGGCCGAATATGATGGATACATCAGGAATGGTCTCATTACCCAACTCACCCGCATCGAACCGGGCAAGAACATTGAGCAGGCGCACATGCGTAACCGTCAATTGATTGCTGCCTGGAGCTATGATCTGGGTAAGGCTGACAATGTTATTGAAAAGTTTCAGAAAGATGGGAAATCCTTTGTAAAAGTGAATGATTACAGCGCTTTGCGTGAATTATTCGGACAGATGCTGGCCGAAATCCAACGCATTAAATCGGAAGGTGATTACGCTGCCGGCCGCGATCTGATAGAGAAATATGCCGTTCAGGTGGATCAGGAGTTGCACCGCGAGGTGCTGTCCCGCTTCAAAATCCTGAACATCGCACCCTACGGTGGATTTATGAATCCGGTATTTCTCCCCGTGATGAAAGATGGCAAGATGGTAGATGTTACCGTAGAATATCCCGATGATTACTCTGAGCAAATGATGGGTTATTCAAAGAATTTCTCGTTTCTGCCAACGTACAACTAAAAAGCTAAGAGGCGACTGAAGCGAGAGGGCGACTGGCGACTTCAGCGAGAGGACGAGGGGGCGACTTTAGCGAGAGGATGAGGGGGCGACTTTAGCGAACGAAGCGACGAGGCGAAAGGAAGTAGGATACACCTAACAGGTCTTCTTTCGACCTGTTAGGTGTGATATAGCCCTGTAAGGGAAGCCGACTAGCCGACCAACACTGACGCGGTAGCCTCTCCTTTTTCCTGATTGTCTCCCAATCCGGAAAATACCTTCATTTAACGAGACTTACGATTAATCCATTCAGGGAGAGCGACTAACGACTACCCGACTAACGACTATTTAACTATTCTAATGCTTATGCCCCGAATGATCAAACTTCCGGTCTTCGGGCTTTTTGCAGCAATCGGAAAGGTTCTCATAGGATTTTGGGTTTGCGGCAACATCGTCCGCATCATAACCAGCGTCTGAAATGGCTTTCCTGATGTTATCTGGCGTGGTTTTGTTTGTTTTGTAGGTTACTTCCACCGTGTTGGTTTCCAGATCAACGTTTGATTTGGTGATTCCTTTTTCAAAAGCCAACGCCTTTTCAATGGTTTCCTTGCATTCATTGCATTGCGAAGAAACCTTGATTTTTATAACATCCGTTTTAGCCGACTGGGCATGGACGCTTGTCAGGGTGAAACTGGCAATCATCGCCAGCATAATTATTTTCAGCGTTTTCATGGGTTTATTTTTTTATGTTTTAATGATTGTTTATTTTTTCGGTTTTTACTTAATGGCGTACCGAATGCCGGCGTAAAACATTCTGCCCATCAATGGCCCCCAGATCATGCCGGCATCAAAACCGCTTTCAAAGGGACTTTCGGGCTGCAAAACCGGGTGGTGTTGGGTGTAGTTGGTTAAGTTTTCCACGCCAACATAGGCATCCCATTTCTTGAATTTGCGGGTAACCTGTGTGTGAACGGTGAAATAATCAGGTGAATACTCACCATAGCCGGCTTCTGCAAGCAAAGGAACACCAAGGGGCAGACGGGTTTTGCCATTGTACTGTCCGGTGAAATCGAATTTCCACTTTTCGAAGCGTGTGGCATACGACATGGCCAGCAAGCCTTTGTGTCGGCTCACCAACGGGCGCTCGCGCAATTGACCGGCAGTGGTAACGCGCACATCGTTCAAACGGTAAGCAGCCGTAACATCAAATCCTTCAAACAAAGCCATTTCAGCATTAAACTGGAAGCTATTTGAATAGGATTTGCCATCGAGGTTGTAAATTTCAATGCGGTCGAAGGCCTGATCTAGGTCAATAATCACCTGATTGATAAAGTCGGTGCGGTAGTAATCGGCCGAAAGGACGATATTTCGCTCCTCCGCAATGGCTATGGTCTGAGTAAGGTTTATTCCGTAGTTCCAGGCTTCTTCCATGTCAAAATCTTCGCGGAAGACCAATCTTCGGGCGCTTACCAACATTCCCGTGTTTTCAGCCAGCACCGAAGCGCTGCGATACCCTTTACCGGCTGAGCCCCTCAAAACGGTATGCTCAAAAACATTTACCTTAAAATGGAGGCGGGGTGTAACAATGGTGCCATATTTATTGTGATGGTCAACCCGGATGCCGCCGATAATGCTGAGCTTCTCGCCTGGATTGAAAGTATATTGTCCGAAAACACCCGGCACAGATTCCACCCGGTTGAAGGTGGTATCGCCATAGGCTTCATCATAGTCGTCGTACATCATGCTCACACCGGCGTTATAAGTATGTGCTTCATTGCCAATTTGGGATTGAAAAATGGCATTTCCATAAAACCCGAGTTGACGGGCGTTATAGTCGGTACGTCCAAAGACGGACTCCTGTTCGTGATATAAACCGCTGAAAATCAGTCCAAGGCTGGTGTTGGCGAATTTATTTAAGATAAATCCGGTTTTGTCATAAACCTGTGCCCGGCGGGTTTTGAGTTTCATGACATAGTTGCCGTTTTCCATAGCATCGCTTGCGCTGAGGTTGGTCAGTTGGCCGCCCTCGCGTTCATCCATCAGGAAATTGATCCCGAACTTAGATTCGGTTACGCCATGCTTTTCATAACTCCACCGGTTTGAAACATTGATCTGCCTCGTAAGCGGCTGATCGAGAAAGCCATCTTCGTTCATATCCACTTTTCTAACCTGAGTGGAAGCATGTGCCAGAACCATGGTGCTCAGTACATCATCTTTAATGACATGCGAGGCATGTGAATTGAGCTCCATGCGGCCTTCGTTGTTGGCGTATAGGTTCAGGAAGAATTTTTCGGCATTAAACGGCTTTTTGAATTCGGCATTGATTTGACCTGTAGTGGATTCATAACCATTGATTACCGATGATGTTCCCTTCGAAACCTGAATAGATTCCATCCAGGTGCCCGGAATATAGGTTAGCCCGAAAGCAGAACCCAGGCCGCGGGTAAAGGGGATATTTTCAACCATTAACTGGCTGTAAATACCTGCCAGCCCCAGCATTTGAATTTGTCGTGCACCGGTAACGGCATCCGAAAAGCCAACATCAACCGTGGCGTTGTTTTCGAAACTTTCCGAAAGGTTGCAACAGGCTAATTTCTGCAGGCCGGCGGTGGTAATTACTTCCGTTTTAATGGGTTTAATAGACGAGATAAAATTGCCGGCTATGCGTTGTTTAATCTCTACTGCATCCAATTCAGCACCGGTTTTCAGGGTAACATCTGCACGGGATTGATTTGGCGAAACGGAAATGGTATCATTCAGATAGCCCACAAAGCTCACAACCAATTGGGTGCTTCGATCGCTGATGCGCTTTAATTTATATTGCCCGGCTTCATTAGCCACGGTACCTTCCTGGGTTCCAAGCCAGTGAATGTTGGCGTAGGGCAGGGGCTGAAGTTTGCCGTTTTTGTCTTTTTCTGTGATTTTGCCGTTCAGGATGTTTTGCGCTGAGACCATTGGCACAGCAGAAAGCATGATAAAACATGCTAAAAGATATTTAAGTTTCATGAGTAGTGAAGTCTTCGTTTTTTTTGAGTAAGTGCAGTAAAACAATTCCTGCACAGGCATAAGCAAAAGCCTGTACAGCCTTTTTCAGGAGGTGCACATCATAAACGAAGCGAGGAAACAAGCAGCCAGGTGTCCCGGCCAGGTGGGGCGAAATAGTGGTCGGTGTTTTCGGAAATTAATCCATTTAGAAAAATGGGGGAGGCCATCTGGTGATCAAAAAGATCAATGGCTGTAAAGAAAGGTTGTATTATTTGTGAAAATGTAGCCAGATATTCATTGCTGATCTTTACGAATGTATGTCCATCTTCACAGCAGGATTCATTTTTAAAGAAGGTATGATGGGTGCAATTGCCGGGATGTTTAATGGAGCAATTATTGTGTTCAACGGAACGGAATAACTTGACCGGAGTTGCACAACAGGAGTTTGTTCCATCTAAAGATACTTCCATGGTTTTCATAGACTGGCAATGGTGCCAAAACAACATAAGCCCGGATGCCGGAAGCATAAAAGCAACCAACAGCAACAGTACGGCTATGTTCTTAAGCATTTTCATGGATAACGCTGATTTTTTGCAAAAGTAAACAATGAAATGATTAGGGTAGAAACTTTAATAAAAAATTAACAAATGGAAGGAAGGGATGTTCAGGTGATGGTTTGAATATCAAGACAGGTTGCCATCGGCCTGGTTCGGCTCCGCTCACCAACGGCCCCACATTCACCGGAAAACATGTTAGGTCAAGGAAATATCCTAACAGGTCTTCTTCCGACCTGTTAGGTTTGAAAATGGTGTAAATTATTAACGGTGATAGATATAAAACCTAACAAGTCAAAAAAGAAGACTTGTTAGGATCGTATAGGGATTATCCTAACAGGTCTTCTTCCGACCTGTTAGGTTTGAGAAAGATGTAAATTATTAAAGGTGATGGATAAAAACAAACAAGTCAGACTTCGATGGTTCGACGATGGTTCGACGAAAAGCTCACCAACCGGCTCACCAACCGGCTCAGCCACCAGACTTGTTAGGATATTTGGGGCAGTTTTCGAAATATAGCAATTTAAGGTTCCTACAATCTTTCGTCAACCAATGATTTGTCAAACAAACCTTTAATGTCATAAACAATAACATTCTCATTGCCCAGTGCACGCATGTCCAGTTTCTTAAATTCATCGTGCGAAACGGCAAGTACCACTGCGTCGTAATCTTTTCCAGGCTTTTCTACCAGGTCGATGCCATATTCATGTTTTACTTCGGCAGGATCAGCCCAGGGATCATATACATCCACTTTACATGAATAATCATTAAATTCTGCAACCACGTCAATGGCCCGCGAATTGCGGATATCGGGGCAGTTTTCCTTGAAGGTTATTCCCAACATCAACACACGACTTCCGGCAATGGTTTGGCCTTTTTTTATCATAAGCTTGATTACCCGGTTGGCAACATAAAAGCCCATATTGTCGTTCAGGCGTCGTCCGGCCAGGATAATTTCGGGATTATAGCCCAATTCCTGCGCTTTGTGGGTGAGGTAGTAGGGGTCAACACCAATGCAATGCCCACCTACCAGTCCGGGGGTAAATTTCAGAAAGTTCCATTTGGTTCCGGCGGCTGCCAATACTTCGTGGGTGTCAATGCCTATTTTGTTAAAAATCAGTGCCAGCTCATTCACAAAAGCAATGTTAATGTCGCGTTGTGAGTTTTCAATCACTTTTGCGGCTTCCGCTACTTTGATGCTTGAAGCCATATAGGTTCCGGCAACGATAATACTTTTGTACAAATCATCCACCTTTTTAGCCACTTCTGGTGTTGAACCAGAGGTTACTTTCAGGATCTTGGTAACGGTATGCACCTTGTCGCCCGGGTTGATGCGTTCGGGAGAGTAACCACAATAAAAATCCTGATTGTATTTTAATCCACTGAATTTTTCGAGTACGGGCACACAATCTTCTTCGGTGGCTCCGGGATAAACCGTTGATTCATAGATGACGATATCTCCCTTTTTGAGCACCTTGCCCACCGATTCCGATGCTTTGATGAGTGGGGTGAGATCGGGGCGCTTGTGCTGGTCAATGGGCGTGGGCACGCTCACAATGTAGTAGTTGCATGACCGTAAATCTTCCAGATTTGTTGTGTATTTCAGATATTTGGCAGCAGCAAGTTCCTCGTCCGAAGTTTCGAGGGTGCGGTCGTGACCGTTCATTAGTTCATTTACACGTTGCTGGTATATATCGAAACCGGTAACATTGTGTTTTTTGCCAAATTCAACAGCCAATGGGAGGCCAACGTAACCGAGACCTATAACGCCAATATGGATTTGTTCATTCATATGAAGAGCCTTAGATTTTTAAGATTAATTGATGTTTTTGAGGTATGGATGATAGTCTCCAGTAAGACCTACAGGTGTCTGATTGCGAATAGTATGCGCAGTAATAATGCTTTGACGGGCGTCGTTCAAACCGAAGCCTTTTCCCGAAAGAATGTGCTGATAGGAGACGGTGTGCAGATCGGTAAACCCTTCGCTGAATTCAAATTCTTCACCTTCGATGCTAAGTGATCTATGTGTTCTCTTGCCCGATTGCTTGGCTGCTGCAGGAAGGTATTGTTCATTAATACTCAGGAACCACCGAACCCGGGCCTGTTTGAGTTGTAGAAACCCGGCAGCACTATCAGCGTTCATTACATTGACTGTATTTGATGTAACATCGCCAAAAATCCAGGAAAGCATATCAAAAAAGTGAATACCGATGTTGGTGGCTATGCCTCCCGATTTTGCCTGATCTCCTTTCCATGAAATAAAATACCATTTCCCGCGGCTGGTGATATAGCTGAGGTCGATGTCATAAATCTTATCTTTTGGACCTTGTTCAATTCTCTTTTTCAATTCCACAATGGCTGGGTGCAGCCTCAACTGAAGAATGGTAAATATATTTTTACCTGATTCTTTTTCAATCTCCTGAAGCGCATCCACATTCCACGGGTTAAGTACCAGTGGCTTTTCGCAGATGGCGTCCGCATCGTTGCGCAAGGCCAGGCGGATGTGCGCATCGTGCAGGTAATTGGGTGAGCAAATGCTCACATAATCAATCTTTTGCTCCTTGCCCCGGCGCAGCTTATCAAGATGGCGGTCAAACCGTTCGGGTTCGGTGAAAAAATCTGCGGTAGGAAAAAAACTGTCAATTATGCCGACACCATCGTACTTGTCGAGGGCTGTAATCAGGTTGTTGCCCGTTTCCTTAATGGCTTTCATGTGGCGCGGGGCAATATAGCCGGCCGCACCTATCATGGCAAATTTTACAGGTTCCTTTTGCTGGTCGTCTGACATGGGAGTTGTTGCAGTTGGTAAAATCAGTATTTCGTTGGTTTCCTTCGCAAAGGAGATTTGCAAAAGTAATAAACATTGGGAAAGGAGACGGTTATGCGATTGAATTAAATTTGATAAAAATGCACAGCAATTGAGCCCGGATGCTGAAATTTGTAGTACCTATGTCATTTTTGCTATTTTTGTAATTTGATCACCATATTCAGAATGTCTGTTGGTTTCAGATGAATTTGAATGGAGATTGTCTTTTAAATTGAAGTATAAAAACTTGATTAAACAAACTATACTGTTCCTGATTTTGCTCAAATTTGGGCTATTGGCCTTCGGACAATCTGAGGGTTCAGTTCGATTTGATAATTCATCCTTCCAATATAAAGATTCAATTGCCGACAATTTGTCTTTTAATGAAGTAGTTCAGCAAATTGATCGGTATTGCGATAACGATGTGGAAAAATTGAGCCTCGTGGCGAGCTGGATATTTAAAAATATTGATTTTGATGTGCTTAAGTTTGAAAAGGGTGGGTCAATCCCGGATTACAGGGTAGTTTTTAGTTCCCGAAAAGGTATCTGTGGAGATTATACTTCTTTATTTTACCAGTTTTGCAAGCAATTAAAAATCCCGTGCGAAATTATTGAAGGTTATGTTCCTGAATTTAATTCAGCTAACCGGATTTATACAGAAACCAATCATGCATGGAATGTGGTGAAACTTGGTGAGGACTGGTATTATTGCGATTTGCTTGGTTTTTCAGGCTTTTTGAAGCAGGATACAGGGAATAACTATCAATTTGTCAAACATGTGGATGCCACTGAGTTTCTGGCGATGGATTTGTCCTTTATTGCTGACCATATTCCGGCCGATCCCATGTGGCAACTTTCTGACTTTCCCATACCGATGGATACTTTGTTAAGATTTGGAAGTAACTCCCAAAGGGATTCCACTTCCAAGAATTTTGATTACAAGAAGAAAATCAACAACTATTTAAAAATGGGCGCTGTGCAAAAGCAACTCACCTTTGCCGACAACGCCTATGCCTATAACAAGCACAATTGCAATGCCATTGTGGTAAACTACTACAATGCTTCTGTTGATCTGATAAATCATTGGAAAGGAGACAAAAGTAAACTACTCAAAGCCCGAAAATACCTGAACCGGGCCCGGCACTATGTTACAAAGGCATCTAATGGCGTAGAAAGGTTAAAAGGTGAAATTGACGAGTCGCTGGCAATCGTCAATAAGCTCCTGAAATGAGATGGTGAAATTCAATGGTTTAATCATCCTCCTTTTGAGGGTTAATGTATTTCTTTGTAAATTTGTTGAATAGTCATTTTCTGGTGCTAAAAATCCTTTCCGCTATGCAAAATCGAAAGATACTATTGACAATAGTGATTTTACTGGGAACTCATTTTGTGAACTGCGCTCAGCAAATAGATGCTGTCAATATGAGGAAACTTGTAATAACCACCTCGGCTTTGGAATATCTCCCCATCAGGCTAAATGCCGGCAACTTCAACCTTGGTGCTGAAATGTATATTGCCAACAACTATTCGGTTTATGCCAACGCAGGGGTGATACAATCTTACGGCTCATCCGGTGGAAATTGGCTTCAGCTTTCAGCGCAAAGCACTTCAGGTTTCAAACTGCAGTTTGAAGGACGGCGTTATTTGAACCGGCATAAGATATTTGATCCGGCCGTATTGTTATTCTGGCCCCATATTTTTCAATATAAGTCACAATCCCTGGAAAATACCGGATACTATATTTCGCTTCACTCCGCATATCAGCAAACCAGCACCAGTAGGACAGAAACACAAAATGACTATATGGTTGAGCGCTCAGCCATTGGAATGCATGTAATAATAGGGTATCAAAGCATTAAAATTTACGGATTGGTGATTGATTATTCCGTGGGACTGGGTGGACAGTACATAAGCAGTAATTCGAAGGATAAACTTGGTTCAAATACCGACAATGACTGGCCCTGGAACAAAAATTATGATGAGGGCTCAGGCATATTTCCCAGTTTTGTATACCAGGTGAGGATTGGATGGGGTTTTTGATAGTCGGTTAGTCGTTAACCGGATAGTCGGTTAGTCGTTAACCGTTAGTCGGTTAGTCGTTAGTCGGATAGTTAAATAGTGAGTTAGTCATTAGTTGGTTAGCTGAAAGGGCATTTTTTTTTGATTTATTTTTATGAAACCCCAAACCCTAACTGACTCGTCCTGAATTTTGTTTACACTTTCGTTATTAATTATTCAT
>SWCC01000955.1_pt1 | contig 58613 bp, 50 predicted proteins | sample 4692971 | NCBI WGS metagenome assembly SWCC01 (sample SAMN10267277, study PRJNA491770) | bioreactor metagenome | isolation source: DHS bioreactor inoculated with subseafloor sediment | place: Japan: off Shimokita Peninsula | collected 2006-08 | reverse complement strand
CCCCCCCACGCCGGGCAAGGACTCCCGCGCTGCGAGCCCCATGCCTTCGAAGCGGGCAGCGAGCGTCCATGACTGCGGGCTTTCGACACTCCCTTTCCAGTCGAGCTTCAGCGCCGTGACCTGACCGCGCGGATCGAAGGCTGCCAGACGCTCACGCACGCTGTCGCCCAGCGGCAGATGTGCGGCAAGGCGCGCCAGAACGGCGAAATCGAGCGCATTGGCGCTCACCGCGCCATCCCCCGCCCGGCTTCCCTCGGGGTGTTGCACCCGAAGGCGGAAATCGGTCGGCGCCACCTCCACCCCGTCGCCGGTGGCCAAGGCAAGCCCACGCGACTCGAACTCGAATCCGCTGTCCCAGCGCCGGGCTGAGAGGCGTCCGCTCAGCTGAGTCAGCTGCAGTTCGGGCAAGGCCGGCGCCAGTCGCATCGCAGCTGCGCTCAGTGCCACATCCGCATTCATTGCCGTGGCGGCCGCGCCGTCGAAATCGATCCACAGGCGCACGCCGCCTTGCCCACTGAGTTCGACCGGATAGTCCACCCAGGACTTCCATCCGCCGAGATCGGCACGCTCGAGATCGACATACAGCCGCCCAACCGTCGCTGTCAGATCCGCGGCGGAGAAATGCGTCAGCTCGCCACGCACATCGAGCGCGGACGCCAGCGCACCTGGAGGCTGAGCATGGAGCGCGAAACGCTGCTTGCTGAAGCCCTTCTCGAACGTGAATTCGACATCCTCAAGCTGCAGCTCGGGCGCCTCGCGCAGCACATCGGTCCACGACAGCCGGGCATTGCGCACAACCACCTTGCGCTGCGCGAGCAACCAGTCGAGGAAGCTGCCGTCGCCGCCCTCGCCCTCGATCTGCAGTCCGGCGATGACGACGCTGCCATCGGCGTTGCGCCGCGCCTCGATCGAAGGCCCCACGATTTCAAGGCGATGAAAGTAGGGACGCAGGCGCAGCAAGGAGGACCATGCCAGCGTGGCATCCACCTGTTCGAGGCGCAGGGCCGGACGCCCTTCCGCATCGCTCACTGACAGCCCGGCAAGATGCAGGCGCGGGCGCAGACCGGACCAGTCGGCGCTCAGCCCCTCGATACCGACCGGCAGACCACTGACGCGCGACAGCTCGTTTGCGATCTCGGCCCGGTACGCGCCCACCTGCGGCACCACCACCCAGCGCAGCACCAGAAACAGTCCACCGAACAGGAACCACACCAGCAACAGCGCTGCACCAAGCCTGCGCGGAAGACGGCTGCGCGCCCCCGCACCCTCGGCAGCGGGGGAGGAATCGGCTGAAAGCGGTTTCGTGCTCATGTGCATGGGACCGGCACGGCGTCCGGAAACTCCCTTGAGATCAGACGGCATCGGGTGGCTTGGCTACAATCACGTCCTAGAGCCTTGCCCTTGCTGCTAGCACCACCGGACAGGAAGGCGCGAATTCTACCAATGTTCCGGAGCGCTTCACCCATGTCACTCGAATCTGCCATGTTGCCAGATGTAATCCGTCACGCGGCCAGCCTGTCGCGCTTTCTGCAGCGCATGCTCGATAGCCGCCCCTGGCTGGCAGAAAGCCTGACGGCCAGCGTCGACCGCGCGATCGGGGGCGACGACATGCGCGCGTTCATCGACGCCCGCGGCGCCGATGAAGCGCAGCTGCGCCCGACCCTGCGTCATCTGCGCACCTGGGTGATCTGCCACCTCATCGTTCGCGACCTCGGCGGCCGGGCCAATCTGCCCGAAGTCACGGAAACCATGACGGTGCTTGCGGAAGTCGCCGTTCGCCATGCACACGACGTGCTGCGCGAACCACTTGTGCAGCGCTACGGCCAGCCCCTGTCGCCCTCGGGCTGGGAGCAGGAGCTGCTGGTCATCGGCATGGGCAAACTCGGCGGGCGCGAGCTCAACGTGTCCTCCGACATCGACCTCATCTTCACCTACCCGGAAGATGGCGACACCGGCGGCAAGAAGGTCATCAGCAACTTCGAATTCTTCGAGCGCCTCGGCAAGCAGCTGATCCAGGCGCTGGCCGACGTCACCGAGCACGGCCAGGTCTTCCGGGTCGACATGCGCCTGCGCCCGAACGGCGACTCCGGTCCGCTGGTGGCAAGCTTCGACATGCTGGAAAGCTATTTCATTACCCAGGGACGTGAATGGGAGCGCTATGCCTGGATCAAGGCCAGAGTGCTGGCAGGCGAGCGCTGGCCCGAGCTCGAGCAGATCTCGCGCCCCTTTGTTTTTCGCAAGTACCTGGATTTTGGCGCCATCAACGCCATGCGCGAACTGCACGCGCAGATCCGGCGCGAGGTTGCGCGGCGCGACCGTGCACAGAACATCAAGCTCGGCCCCGGCGGCATCCGCGAGATCGAGTTCATCGCCCAGGTCTTTCAGCTGATTCGCGGTGGCCGCGACACCGAACTGCAGGTCCGCCCCACGCTCAAGGTGCTGGCAGGCTTGGCCGAGCGTGGCATTCTCGCCGACACCACAGTGAATGCGCTGAGTGAAGCGTATGTCTTCCTGCGGCGACTGGAACACCGCCTGCAGTATCTGGACGACGCCCAGACTCACGACCTGCCGCAGAGCGACGCCGACTGTGCGCTCATCGCCCGCGCAATGGGCTTCGACGACTACCCCTCGATGCTCGAGGTGCTCGAATCCCACCGCAGCAATGTCAGCCAGCATTTCGATTCGGTCTTTGCCGACCCCAATCAGGAAGACCACTCACTGGATTCGATATGGTCGGGTGCCGAGGATGTCGAGCTGACCACGCCGGCGCTGGCAGCCCTTGGCTACCATGATCCAGGAAAGGCGGCCTCAAGGCTTGCCGCCATCCGCAGCAGCGCACGCTACATTCAGCTGACAAACAAGATCCGCGGCCGCCTCGACGCCCTCATGCCCCGCGTCATCGAGGCGGCTGCGGCCACGCAGGGCGCCGATGAAACCCTGTCACGCTGCCTCGACCTGCTCGAAGGGATCAGCCGTCGCGGCGCCTATCTCGCACTCCTGCAACAGTATCCGCAGGCGCTGCGCAGGGTGGTCGATCTGATCAGTGCATCGCGCTGGGCCGCGCAATACCTGGGACGCCATCCCATCCTGCTCGACGAACTGCTCGACGACCGCAACCTGGAAGCCGTGCCCGACTGGGCGCGCTTCCGGGCCGAACTCGAAGCCCAGCTCGATGCCATCGAACCGGACATGGAACGTCAGATGGACCTGATGCGTGAGCAGCACCACGCCCAGTCGTTCCGCTTGCTGACCCAGGACATCGCCGGCCTGCTGTCGGTGGAAAAGCTTGCCGACAACCTGTCAGCCCTGGCCGACACCATGGTCGAGCTCACCATCCCCCTGTGCTGGCGCAAGATCAAGATCCGCCACCGGGAATCCCCCGCTTTCGCCGTCATCAGCTACGGCAAGCTGGGCGGCAAGGAGCTTGGCTACGCGTCGGACCTCGACATCATCTTCCTCTACGATGACGACGCGCCCGAAGCGGCCGAGGTCTATACCCGCCTCGCACAGCGCACCAATACCTGGCTGTCGAGCCAGACCGCGGCAGGGAAGCTGTTCGAGACCGATCTCCGCCTGCGCCCCAACGGTGACTCCGGCCTGATCGCGTGCTCGCTCGAGGCGTTCCGCAAATACCAGCTCGAGTCCGCCTGGGTGTGGGAGCACCAGGCGCTCACCCGCGCCCGCTTCACCGCGGGAGACCCGGAGCTCGGCGCCGCATTCGAACGCATCCGCTGCGAAGTGCTGCGCATGCCGCGCGATGTCGAGAAGCTGCGCACCGACGTGCTCGAGATGCGCGCGAAGATGCGCAGCGCACACAGCGGCAAGAGCAGCCAGTTCGACCTCAAGCACGACCACGGCGGCCTCATCGACGTCGAGTTCCTGATCCAGTATCTGGTGCTGGGCTATGCCCAGACCTATCCGGAGCTGACCGGCAACCTGGGCAATATCGCGCTGCTGCGCATGGCAGGCGAACTCGGCCTCATCCCCGCCAACCTCGCCGCCGCCTGCGGCGACAGCTATCGCAGCCTGCGCCACCTGCAGCACCGTCAGCGCCTCAACGACCTCGCGTCGCGCGTGTCGCTGCAGGAGGCCGAGTCCGCGCGCACACCCGTGATCGCACTCTGGCAGCAGGTATTCGGCACCACATGACTCCCCCGGGGTCTGTCATGGAAATGAACATGACGCCCATTTTTGCGGCAGATAGAATGCGTTCATATCAATTTCGAGGATGCTCGCCCGTCGCGGCGACATCGCCCCGATGAGTCAGGAAATCGAACTCAAGCTGAGCCTGCCAAGCCGCTCGCTCCCCGCGCTGCGCCGCCACCCCCTGGTTGCCGGTGCGCCGCGGGAAGGCAAGACGTGCACGCTGGACAATACGTACTACGACACCCCGGAGCTCGCCCTCAAGGCGCGCAAGGTGGCCGTGCGCACCCGCCATCAGGGCCGGCAGTGGCTGCAGACGGTGAAGTGTGCGGCGGTGTCGACCGGTGGGCTTTCGCAGCGCCCGGAATGGGAGCAGCCCTACACCGACCGCTTCGATTTTTCCGCCATCGACGTGCCCGAGGTCGCAAAGCTGCTCTCGCGGCACAAGGACGAACTGGTTCCGGTGTTCACCACCCGCTTTCGCCGCGAAACACGGCGCTACAGCCCGCGCGAAGGCGTCTGCATTCTTCTCATGATCGACACCGGAAGCGTCGAGGCGGTCAGCCGCAGCGCACCGATCTGCGAACTCGAACTCGAGCTGGTGGAAGGCAAGCCGCTCGATCTGCTCGAACTGGCCTGCGAACTCGCCCGGACCCTGCCGCTGATGCCGGGCGACGTGTCGAAGGCGCAGCGCGGATACCAGCTCTTCCTCGACCTGCCCGCGCGTCCGACCAAGGCAGAAGCCATCGAACTCTCCCCCGACGACACCGTTATCGAAGCCTTTCGCCGGCACGCCTTCGGCTGCATCCGTCAATGGCAGGCCAATGCGTCGGCGATCAACGAGGGGCACGACGGCCCCGAGTTCATCCATCAGCTGCGTGTCTCGCTGCGGCGGCTGCGCTCACTGATCAAGCTGTTTGCCCCCGCCCTGCCCACCGAGTTTGTCACCGAATGGAATGACCGCCTGCGCGAGAACGCAAACCGGTTTGGCGACACGCGCGACCTCGACGTGCTCCACGCCGAGCTGCTCGCGCCCGTGGTGGCCGAAGGGCTCGCCGACGGCGCCGAAAGCGGCCTGCCACCGCTGCTGAAGCTCATCGAAACCGCACGCCAGCAGGCGCGCAAGGACGCCTTGCACAACATCACGCACTCCGCGCAAGGGCGGCTCGTGCTCGAACTCAACGCCGCACTGCAGGGGCTCCCGGTCAGCAACCTGATCGCCGCGGTTGACCTCAAGACCTTCGCCCGCCTTCAGCTCGATCGACTGCGCAAGCGCGCACGGCGCCGCTACGAAGCGTCGGTCACCCTCGTTCCCACTCAGCTCCACACCTTGCGCATCGCAATGAAGCAACTGCGGTACGGGCTTGAGTTCTTCGGCTCGCTGCTCCCCGCGCGCGCAGTCGAGCGCTATCTGACAGGCGTCACCGAAGCGCAGGGCACACTCGGCTTCCTGAATGACGTCGATGTCGCCCGTGGCCGGCTCAATGCATGGGCCGGCAAGCGCAGCGACCTGCTGGCAGCAGCTTCATTCATCATCGGATGGCACGGACCGCGCTACGCCCGCCTTCGACGCCGGGTGCTGCAGGAGGTCGAACCCCTGCTGTGGGGAAAGACACCGTGGTGAACCCCTGAATTCCGCCGCTGTCATACCCGTGCAAGACGTGCCGGTTACGCTAACGGCCCCTAACAAGATGGAGCACGGAATGGACTTGCTGTTGTGGCGCCACGCTGAAGCGGTGGATGGAACGCCCGATCACTCCCGCGAACTCACCGAGCGCGGGCTGAAGCAGGCTCGCCGGATGGCGGGCTGGCTCGACACGCACCGGCCCAAACGCCTCAGAGTGCTGGCGAGCCCGACCGTGCGTACGCGGCAGACAGCCAGTGCATTCACCGACGACTTCGAGATCGTTCCTGCACTTGGACCCGATGCCGGCGTGTCCGACATGCTGGCAGCGTCCGGCTGGCCCGACGCCAGCGGCGCCACGCTGATCGTCGGTCATCAGCCCGGCCTTGGTCGCCTGGCCGCGCTGCTGCTGTCCGGCGCAGAGGCCGACTGGACGATCAAGAAAGGGGCACTGTGGTGGTTTACCAACCGGGTCCGCGACAACGAAACCCAGACTGTCCTGCGCGCGGTCATTCCAGCCGATTTCGCCTGAGCACGGAAGCATTCCCGCAGACGCCTCCAGGGCTCGACGACGACGGGAATTTTCGCAGGTCTGACTTGTCTTAAGTTTAATCTGGCACACTACATAGCTGTCGCGATACCGGATCGTTTTAGCGGTTTCGCGGGTGCATTCAGGCGCCAGCCAACATTGCGTAAGATAGGGTCTTTCCTGCAAAGCGGATCATGCTCAAACGTATTCTGCCCACCCATGACAGCATCAAGAAAAGCCGGCTGCTGAGCTGGCTTGGGCCGCGTGTGCACGACCCCTCGCTTTGGCACATCAACCGCCGGGCCGTTGCGCGCGGCGTTGCCATTGGCGCGTTTTTCGGCCTGATGGTACCGGTGGCGCAGATCCCGGCCGCTGCAATCGCCTCACTCTTTCTGCGCGGCAACCTGTGGATTGCGGCCGTATCGACCCTGGTCAGCAACCCATTCACCTACGCGCCGATCTACTACTTTGCCTACCGTCTGGGCGCGAGCCTGATCGGCGCTCCGGTCCCGCAACATGCTGCGAACCTGAGCCACGATGCCGTTTCCCAGGCATGGATCAGTCAGATCACCGACCTGTGGGCCTGGATCTCGGGCATTGGCCAGCCGCTGGTACTGGGCATGCTGCTGATGGCGCTCAGCGGCGCCACCATCGGCTACTGGGGCGCAAGACTGTTCTGGCGCTACAAGGTCATTTCAAAGCGTCGTCGTCTGCTTCATGCACGCGTCCTGCGCCAGGCTCACTGAGGCCTCACCGCGCAGCGCATCGTGCTTTTTTGCAGTGCATGATCAGCGTATGCTGGCGGCTCCGGCCCCCAAACCATACCTATCGTCCCAGTCATGAACACGGAAATCCCCAACGGCACCCCCGACGTCATCGACGGCGTCAATCGCGTCTACTACGACGGCTACTGGATCAAGGCCTACAAGCCTCCAGCTGATTCGCTGCAGGCAAAAAAGACCCTGATCCAGGCCCTGACCCGCAGACTGTTCAACCATGTTGAACACGGCATCAACATTCCCGGCAAGCGTCTCAACGAAGCACGGGAAGCCTACGAGCAGGAGCAGGACCCCGAACGCAAGCGTGTGAAGGGCGCGATGCTCGCGGGTGCGATGTTCAACCGCGCCACCGACATTTTCACCAAGCTGGTCGAAATGCAGGAACTGGGGATCGAGATCGAATCCGACAACGCCCTGATGCGCGAGTGCGGCGTATGTCTGCATGAAGCGCTGATGCTGGGGCGGATGGTTCGGCATCGCAGCGGAGAAGAGGGTATCGACGAACTATGGGGCGAGCCCTTCCGCGCCTTCTCGATTCCGGTCGAGGCCTTCTATGAAAGCCGCTACATCAAGATTGCCCAGACCCTGCGCGATATCGACAGGATCGCATCGGTCATGGTCGACACCTTTGCCAGCGACCCGCTGTTCGTCGGCATCGACGAACTCGTGCGTCACTTCACCGACCTCGCCAAGGACAAATGCGAAACCCTGCGCACGGACAGCAACCTGTTCGACGTGTGGGCCGAGTTCGTGGTGTCTTCCGAGCGCCTGGCGGCGTTCGCCCCGCACCTGCCGGACGACCCCGATCCGGCCACCCTGCGCCGTGCAGCCGACGGGATGCGGCTGATCCTGCAGGGGCGCGATCTGCTCAACTACATCAGCCGGGCGCGCGTGACCATGCCCAAGAGCCGGCGCGAGTACTTCGAGCGCTGCGAGCACTACGCCCGCATCTTTGCCGGTCTCGACAGCCCCCAGACACCTGAGTGGCTGTCGGCACCCTGAGCACGCTCAGGCGATGATGCCCCCGCCGAGGCAGACCTTCGACTCATAGACGACGACGCTCTGGCCGGGCGTCAGCGCCCACTGCGCCTCGGCGAAGACAATCTCCGCGCGACCGTCCGCAATGCTGTCGATTTCGCAGGGCATGTCGGGGGTGCGGTAACGCGGCTTGGCGGTGTACACCCAGTGCGTATGGGGGTCGCGCCCGGCGATCCAGTTCAGGTCGATCGCCGTCAGCCGCTCCTTGAGCAGCGCGGGGTGTGCATGCCCCTGCACCGCATAGAGCACGTTCGACTTCACGTCCTTGCGCGCCACATACCAGGCGTCGTGCTCGCCGGCCTCATCCTGGTTACCCTTGATGCCGCCAATGTGCAGGCCCTTGCGCTGGCCGATCGTGTGGTACATCAGCCCTTGGTGCTCACCAATGACGCGATCGTCGTCGAGGGCGCGGATCTCGCCCGGCGAGGTCGGCAGATAACGCATCAGGAACTCACGGAAGGGGCGTTCACCGATGAAGCAGATTCCGGTCGAGTCCTTCTTCGTGGCTACGTGCAGGCCGGCGGCCTCTGCGATCTTGCGCACTTCGCGCTTGTACATTGCACCAAGCGGGAACAGGGTCTTGGACAGCTGCGCCTGATTGAGACGGTAGAGGAAATAGCTCTGATCCTTGGTGCCGTCCTCAGCCTTCAGCAGCTGGAACTCGCGCCGGCCGTCATTTTCCCACTCCCGCACCTGGGCGTAGTGCCCGGTGGCAATGCGGTCGGCGCCGAGCGCCATCGCATGGTCGAGAAAACAGCGGAACTTGATCTCGGAATTGCACAGAATGTCTGGGTTCGGCGTACGACCGGCTTCATACTCACGCAGAAAATCGGCGAACACCCGGTCCTTGTACTCCGCACTGAAGTTCACCACCTCGAGGTCGATGCCGATGACGTCACACACCGAGGCCACGTCGACCAGATCCTGCCGCGTCGAGCAGAACTCCGAATCGTCGTCGTCCTCCCAGTTCTTCATGAACAGGCCGGTCACGTCATAGCCCTGGCGCTTCAGCAGCAGCGCCGTGACGGCAGAATCCACGCCGCCGGACATGCCGACCACCACCTTCATCCCACCTGCATCCTGCTTACTGGACATTCGGTCCGTCTCCATCTAACCAGTCGGCCAAGGACAGCACGATCGCTGCCTCGCCATTGTCGACAAACCAGCTGTCGATTACGAAACGCTCGCCCGGCCTGCTGTCGGGGATCGGCGCCGGTGCGGGCACGTCGTCCAGCACCTCCGCACAATCACACAGGGCCAGCATCAGTGGCACATGATCGGGCACGACGACTGCCGGTCGCAAGCTCACGGGCGGCTCCACCTCTTCGACGACCGCGCTGAAATGCTGGAGCACGAAGCGGGTGCGCCTTGCCGGCTCCAGCACCCGGTGAAAGCGCAACATGCCGCGCGCCTCGATCAGTTTCAGGAACCGCGTCGTGTTCGTCGAATGGTCTATGCAATCCATCCGGCCATCGACACCTTGGTCGAAATAATTGCCGGCGCGATCGGCGCCAACAGGCGTCTGCACACCTGCCTCACGATAAAGCCTGCCCACCACGGCAGCAAGCGCGGCGCGCTCTGTCGCCGGATCTGACGCCGCAAGCAACTGCTCACGTGCCTGCTCAAGCACGCCAGCGTCGAACGCAACCGTCTCGGTGGCAGCACAACTGTAGTTGAAACACACGGGCACCCGCACCTCCTGTGCAGGCACCGCCGCGCTGAACAGTGCCAGCAGCAGCACGAAGACCTTGCGCATCAGTCGTAATGCCGCAGCAGATCGAGGTCGTAGCGCCGCCCCGAAAGCCAGTCGTCAACACACTGCACGATCAGCGGACTACGGTGCCGATCCGCCGTTGCACGGATCTCTTCCGGGCTCATCCATACCGCGCGCACGATGCCATCGTCCAGTTCGAACCCGGGCACTTCCTCGCCGACCCGCCCGCCGAAGGCGAAGCGCAGATAGGTGATGTCGCCTTGCGGACGGGGCCACTGATACACCCCGACGAGATACTCCGGCACAAAGCGGTGCGCGGTTTCCTCGAGCGTCTCCCGTATCGTGGCCTGAACCAGGGATTCGCCTTCCTCGAGGTGGCCCGCGGGCTGATTGAAGCGCAGCCCATCCTCAGTCTCTTCCTCCACCATCAGAAAGCGGCCATCGCGCTCGATCAGCGCTGCAACAGTGACATTCGGTTTCCAGCTGCGGTCCATGAGACGTCCGGCATCCAAAGAGCGGCATTTTACCCTTGTGCGCGTTTGCTTGTGATCGAGATCTGTCCCCCGCGTTTGCGCTAGAATTCGAAAGTTAAGCCCGGAGCGTCCGGGCGCATCCAAACACTTCTCATCGGTGGAGAACCTGATATGTCCATGGCTGATCGCGACGGTTTTATTTGGCAAGATGGCAAGCTCGTTCCGTGGCGCGACGCGACCACGCACGTGCTGACCCATTCCCTGCACTACGGCCTGGCCGTTTTCGAAGGGGTACGCGCCTATAACACCGCCAACGGTACCGCGATCTTCCGTCTCGCCGAGCACACCCAGCGCCTGATCAATTCGGCCAAGATCTACATGATGGACATCCCCTACTCCAAGGATGAACTCATGGAAGCGCAGAAAGAGGTGGTGCGCGCCAACAAGCTCGAATCCTGCTATCTGCGCCCGATCGCCTTCTACGGCTCGGAGAAGATGGGCATTTCCACCCGCGGCTCCACCGTGCATGTCGCCATCGCCGCCTGGCCCTGGGGCGCCTACCTCGGCGAAGACGGTCTCGAGCGCGGCATTCGCGTCAAGACCTCGTCCTATACCCGCCATCACGTCAACTCGACGATGCCGCGCGCCAAGCTCGCCGGCACCTACCCGAACTCGATCCTGGCCAACCTCGAAGTCACCAAGCAGGGCTACGACGAAGCCCTGCTGCTCGACAACCAGGGCTTCGTGGCCGAAGGCGCGGGCGAGAACCTTTTCGTGATCAAGGATGGCAAGATCTTCGAACCCGAAATCGCCTCTGCACTGACCGGCATCACCCGCGACTCGATCATCACCATCGCCCGCGAGTTCGGCCTCGAAGTGCAGTCCAAGCGCATTACCCGTGACGACATCTACATCGCCGACGAAGCCTTCTTCACCGGCACTGCAGCCGAAGTCACCCCGATTCGCGAACTCGACGACCGTACCATCGGCGAGGGCAAGCGCGGCCCGCTCACCACCAAGATCCAGGCCCGCTTCTTCGACGTCGTCAACGGTCGTGCCCCTGAATACCAGCACTGGCTGGCCAAGGTCTGAGGAGGTTTTCATGACTGACAACAAGGCTCGTACCGTCGAAGTCACCGCGCATGACCTGCCGGTGCATTGTCCGCGCCCTGACTCGCCACTGTGGGCGCAGCATCCCCGCGTCTTCCTCGACGTCCTCAAGGAAGGCTCGGCCACCTGCCCGTACTGCAGCACCAAGTACGTTTTCACCGGCGAAGCCCCCAAGGGGCACCACTGAGCCGGATCGGCACGCTCGCCCCTGCACCACGACATGCGGCAGCCGGGGCGGCTGCCTTTCCTGCTCCCATCCGGTACACATCGTGAGCGAAACCGTGTTCACAACCCCAGCAGAGGCGGAAGCCGCGTTTTACGACGCCCTCGCGCGTGCCGACCTCGACACCATGATGTCGGTCTGGTCCGAAGAGGATGAGGTCGTCTGCGTGCACCCGAACGGCCCGCGCATCGTCGGTCTCGCATCCGTACGCGAACTGTGGCGCCAGATTTTCGCCAGCGGCGTACGCCTGAACATCCGCACCACGCAAGCGGTGGTGAGTGAAACCCTGGTGCTGGTCGTCCACAACGTGCTCGAAGAAGTCGCCGAGGCAGGCAGTGAGCCTGGCGGCCCGCCAATCGTAGCGACCAACATCTATTCACGCGGCGCCAAGGGCTGGCGCATGGTGATGCATCACGCCTCGCCCACTCCCAACCTGATGGATATCCAGGTCCAGGGTACGCCACGCGTGGTGCATTGAGCGCGATGCGCGTAGCGGCCTATGAAGCCCCATGGTGGCTGCCAGGCGCGCATCTGCAGACCATCCTGCCCGTGGCCCGCAAGGGCAAGGCGCCCGCCTATCATCGCGAGCGCTGGGACACGCCCGACGGCGACTTCATCGATCTCGACTGGCTCGCAGACGCCCCCGCCGATGCGCCGCTCGTCGTCCTCTTCCACGGACTTGAGGGCTCGAGCCGTTCGCACTATGCCCGCGCCCTGATGCGCGCGCTCGCGGCACGCGGCTGGCGTGGCGTGATCCCGCACTTTCGTGGCTGCTCGGGCGAGCCCAACCGCCTGGCGCGCGCCTATCACTCGGGCGACAGCGCAGAGATCGACTGGATTCTGCGCCGCCTTCACGGCGTCGCCGGACAGGCGCCGCTGTTTGCCGCCGGCGTATCGCTGGGCGGCAATGCCCTGCTGAAATGGCTGGGCGAACAGGAGGCGGATGCCGGAAATGTAATCCGTGCTGCGGCGGCCATCTGCCCGCCGCTCGACCTGACCGTTTCCGGTCATGCGCTCGCACGGGGCTTCAATGCGGTGTACACCCGACACTTTCTGAATACGCTGAAGGGCAAGGCTCTGCACAAGCTTGCGCAGCATCCGGACCTGTTCGATGGGCGACGAATTCGGCAGGCTGCCACGCTATTCGACTTCGATGATGTCTACACCGGTCCGGTGCATGGCTTCTCCGGTGCAGCCGACTACTGGCAACGCGCCTCCTCCCGCCCCTGGCTGGCTGCAATCCGCTGCCCGACGCTGCTCCTGTGCGCGGCCAACGACCCCTTTGTTCCCCCTGCCGCCCTGCCCGCTGCGCACGAACTGAGCGCAGCGGTCCACTTCGAGTGCACCGCCCAGGGCGGCCATGTCGGCTTTCTCGACGCACCGTGGCCCGGTTCGCTCGGCTGGTTGCCACAACGCCTGTTGCAACATTTCGATGCAGTACTATGCAGGGGATAAAACACCGATGTGCATCGGCACAACAGAATCGCCAAAATCCTCTGGCATACTATGCTGCACTGCACTCATTTCAAACTGGAAGCCCACATGACCCAGACTGCGCACGCCCTGCCCGCCCCGGAAATCTTCAAGGCCTACGACATTCGCGGCATCGTCGACAAATCCCTGACTGCCGATGCAGTCCGCGCCATCGGCCACGCCCTCGGCTCTGAAGCAGTGGCACGCGGTCAGAAAACGGTGGCAATCGGTCGCGACGGCCGCCTGTCTGGCCCCGAACTGGCCGGTGCGCTGGCCGACGGCATCCGTGCGGCGGGTGTCGACGTGGTCGATATCGGTTGCGTCCCCACCCCGCTGAGCTACTTCGCTGCTTACCAACTCGGCACCAACTCCTGCGTGTCCGTCACCGGCAGCCACAACCCGCCCGACTACAACGGGCTCAAGATGGTGCTCGGCGGCCAGACGCTGTTCGGCGACCAGATCCAGGCCCTGCGCCAGCGCATTGCGGACAACAACCTGAGCCACGGTGCAGGAAAGCTCACCACGGCCAGCGTGGATGAGGCCTATCTCGAGCGCATCGTCAGCGACGTCAAGCTCGCCCGCCCGATGAAGATCGTCGTCGATTGCGGTAACGGTGTGGCCGGTGGCATCGCACCCGAACTGTTCAAGCGCCTGGGCTGCGAAGTCATCGAGCTGTTCTGCGAGGTCGACGGCAACTTCCCCAACCACCACCCGGACCCGTCCAAGCCGGAGAACCTGCAGGATGTGATCCGCGCCCTGCAGGAGACCGACGCTGAACTCGGCCTGGCTTTCGACGGTGATGGCGACCGCCTCGGCGTGGTCACCAAGGACGGCGAAATCATCTATCCCGACCGCCAGCTGATGCTGTTCGCCGAGGACGTGCTGACCCGCGTGCCTGGCGGCGAGATCATCTATGACGTGAAGTGCACCCGCAATCTGGCAGGCTGGATCAAGGATCGCGGCGGCAAGGCCACCATGTGGAACACCGGCCACGCGCTGGTCAAAGCCAAGCTCAAGGAAACCGGCGCCCCGCTCGCGGGCGAAATGAGCGGCCACATGTTCTTCAAGGAGCGCTGGTACGGCTTCGACGACGGCCTGTATGCCGGCGTGCGTCTGCTCGAAATCCTTTCGCGCCACCCGGACGGCAATGCCGTACTCAAGGCCCTGCCGGATGCGGTTAGCACGCCTGAGCTGAACATCAAGATGAACGAAGGCGAGCCCTTCGAACTGGTAAAACGCCTGAAGGAAGGCGCGGCTTTCGATGGTGCGCAGGAAGTCATCACGCTCGATGGCGTTCGCGTCGAGTACGCAGACGGCTTCGGCCTCGCCCGCCCGTCCAACACCACGCCGGTCGTCGTGCTTCGCTTCGAAGCCGACAGCGAGGAAGCCATCGCTCGCATCCAGGCGGATTTCCGCAGGGCCATCGAAGCGGTGTGGCCGGGCATCAAGCTGCCGTTCTGATCTCTGAAGAGGCTTGAATGATGACAAGGCGCCGGGGGTAAATCCCGGCGCCTTTTTCTTTGCTCATCTCTTTAATCGGCTGCACTTTTTTCGAGCAGCACTGGCAAGCGGGCGGGGTATTTGCTCCGCCGACTGCGGAACTCGCCCTGCGGGCTCGGACAGTCCTCGCCGGCAGCACAAACACCCCACCCACATGCCAACGCCGGTGCCAATGCACAGTATAAAAGGGCGAGAAACGAAAGTCTGATGGAGCAAGAACGCTCCGATCCTCAGAACTGCCTCAACACAAAAGGCAGCGGCGCCTTCCCGTGACGGGCTGTCGAGAGCGCCGTCGGTTGGGGTGCTGCGGCGGAAACAAGGCGGCGCATGTCTGAGGGCGCGCAGCGACCGAGTTTGCGCCGACGCCGCCGCAGCGCCCCAACCGACGGGAAGCCGAAGGCCGCGAACGTCTGCCCGGCACGGGAAGGCGCCACTGCCGACCACGGAGTGCCCTTCGCTCAGACGACGATCCTCGACCACCACAAGAAAAAACGGCTGCGTGAGCCAAAGCCCACACAACCGTTTTCTGTCCTGAAACAGCCAGCAGCTTACAGCTTGCCGTCCACCCAGCCCTGCACGCCGGCCAAAGCCGCTGGCAGTTTTTCAGGATCGGTGCCGCCCGCCTGCGCCATGTCGGGACGGCCGCCACCCTTGCCGCCAACCTGCAGCGCAACGAAGTTCACCAGTTCGCCAGCCTTCACCTTGGCGGTCTGATCCGCAGTCACGCCGGCAATCAGCGACACCTTGCCATCGACCACCGAAGCCAGCACGATCGCGGCCGACTTCAGCTTGTCCTTGAGCTTGTCCATGGTCTCGCGCAGCGTCGGCACGTCCGCGCCTTCCAGCACCGCAGCCAGCACCTTGACGCCCTTGACGTCTGTCGCCTGATTCACAAGATCGTCGCCCTGGCTCGCGGCCAGCTTCGACTTCAGGCGCGCCACTTCCTTCTCCAAAGCGCGCACGTTGTCGAGCACGCCCGACACGCGCTCGGCAACCTCATCCGGCTGCACCTTGAGCAAGGCCGAGACCCCGTGGACGCGACGCTCCTGCTCCTGCAGGTAACGCAGCGCGTTCTCACCGGTGATCGCCTCGATACGGCGGACCCCGGCGGCCACGCCACCTTCCATCACCACCTTGAACAGGCCGATGTCACCGGTGCGGCCAACGTGCGTACCACCGCACAGTTCCTTGGACGTACCGATGCTGAGCACCCGCACCTCGTCACCGTATTTTTCGCCGAACAGCATCATCGCGCCCGACTTCTGCGCATCCTCCAGGCCCATCACCGCTGCCTCGGTCGCCGAGTTCGCCAGAATCTCACGATTGACGATCTCCTCAACCTCGCGGACCTCCTCCGCCGTCATCGGTGCCGAGTGCGCAAAGTCAAAACGGGTCTTTTCCGGATCGACCTGCGAACCCTTCTGCTGCACATGCGCACCAAGAACCTCGCGCAGCGCCTTGTGCATCAGGTGGGTGACCGAGTGATTGCGCGCTGTTGCCGCGCGCGCCTCGGTATCGACCTTCGCGGTGACACCCTGCCCCACCGACAGCTTGCCGGTCTTGAGTACACCGTGATGACCGAACACCGTCGCCTGAATCTTGAGCGTGTCCTCGACCGCAAAGATGCCCGCAGCGCCCTTGAGCTCGCCGCGATCGCCCACCTGACCGCCGGACTCCGCATAGAAGGGCGTGTCATCCAGCACCACCACACCGAGATCACCCTCGACCAGCTCATTGACCGCGACGCCATCCTTGTACAACGCAAGAATGTTGCCCTTCGCCTCTAGATGGTCGTAGCCGTGGAACGTGGTGGCCGGCCCCTCGTATTCGAGGTTTGCCGCCATCTTGAACTTGCCGGCCGCACGGGCCTGCTCTTTCTGGCGTGCCATTGCCGCATCGAAGGCGGCAGCATCCACCGTCACCTCACGTTCGCGACAGATGTCGGCCGTCAGGTCGAGCGGAAAACCGTAGGTATCGTGCAGCTTGAACGCCGTATCACCGTCGAACACCGCCTTGCCGGCCTTCTGCATCGCATCGAGCTCGGCCTCGACAATCGCCATGCCGTTCTCGATGGTGGCGAAGAAGCGCTCCTCTTCCTGGCGCAGCACGTCCATCACCCGCTTTTCGCCCTCTTTCAGCTCGGGATAGGCAGCCCCCATCTCGGCGACCAGATCCGGCACCAGACGGTTGAAGAAGGCAGCCCGCGCACCGAGCTTGTAGCCGTGGCGGATGGCACGACGGATGATCCGACGAAGCACGTAGCCGCGACCTTCGTTGCCCGGAATCACGCCATCGGCAATCAGGAAGGAGCAGGCGCGGATATGGTCTGCCAGCACCTTGAGCGAGGGCGAATCCATGTCTGCGGCGCTGGTTTCGCGCGCAGCCGCGGCAATCAGCGTCTGGAACAGATCGATCTCGTAGTTGGCATGCACACCCTGAAGCACAGCCGACACCCGCTCCAGACCCATGCCGGTATCCACCGACGGTTTGGGCAGCGGATGCATCACGCCGGCCTCATCGCGGTTGAACTGCATGAACACGTTGTTCCAGATCTCGATGTAGCGGTCGCCGTCTTCCTCGGGCGATCCCGGGGGGCCGCCCCAGATGTGCTCGCCGTGATCGTAGAAGACCTCGGTACACGGGCCGCAGGGGCCAGTGTCGCCCATCATCCAGAAGTTGTCCGACGCGTAACGCCCGCCCTTGTTGTCACCAATACGGATGACACGCTCGGCAGGCACGCCCACTTCCTTGGTCCACAGATCGTAAGCCTCGTCGTCCTCGGCATACACCGTCACCCAGAGCTTGTCCTTGGGCAGTTTGAACACTTCGGTCAGCAACTCCCAGGCATAGGTGATCGCTTCACGCTTGAAGTAGTCGCCAAAGCTGAAGTTGCCCAGCATCTCGAAGAAGGTGTGGTGACGCGCGGTATAGCCGACGTTTTCGAGGTCGTTGTGCTTGCCACCGGCACGGACGCACTTCTGCGACGTGGTCGCGCGGGTATAGGGCCGCTTGTCAAAGCCGAGAAAGACGTCCTTGAACTGGTTCATGCCCGCGTTGGTAAACAGCAGGGTCGGGTCTTCGTGCGGCACCAGCGACGAAGAGGCCACGATCTGGTGGCCCTTGGATTCGAAGAACTTGAGGAACTTGTCGCGAATTTCGGCAGATTTCATGGGGTTGGCATTCAGACAGGACGAGTTACCCGGCGCAGCAGGCGAATGCATCAGTTTATCATGAGCACCAAGCACGTCTGCGAGCGCACTGCACCCGACGCAGTCCTCTATAATTTACGTTCACGTCAACTCAATAACAGAGACAAGCATGGGACACCGACTTTCCAAGATCTACACCCGCACCGGCGACGCCGGCACCACCGGCCTCGGCGACGGCAAGCGGGTATCGAAGAACAGCTTGCGTATCCACGCGCTTGGCGAGGTGGACGAGGTGAATGCCATCATCGGCCTGCTGCTGTGCGAGGAACTGCCGGACGATGTGCAGTTGCTGATGACCAATGTCCAGCACGACCTGTTCGATCTTGGCGGTGAAGTGTGCATCCCGGGCATGAGCATGATCACCGGAAAACAGGTGGACCACCTCGAAGCCGAACTCGACCGCCTCAACGAACCGCTCGAACCGCTCAAGGACTTCATCCTGCCCGGCGGCACCCGTGCTGCAGCCCTTGCCCACCACGCCCGGACGGTGTGCCGCCGCGCTGAACGCGCACTCGTGGCACTGGCGCTCGAAGAGGCGGTGAATGACGGCCCCCGCCAGTACCTGAACCGCCTGTCGGATCTGCTCTTCGTCCTCGGCCGCGTGCTCAATCGCGCAGGCGGTCGCGGCGATGTGCTGTGGCAGAAGCGCAAGAATGCCTGATTCCGGCAGCGGCCGGATCCCCAGATCTCAGGAGCTTCCGTCGTCGCCGAACAACGCGATCTGCTCCATGCCGCGCTGCTCGAGACCGGTTTCGGCGAAACGAACCCCGACCCCGAGCAGGCGCACAGGCAAGCTGCGGCGGACGTAGCCCTCGTCAAGCAGCGCCGTCCAGATCCCGGCATCCGGCGCTGCCGACACGCACTCCACGGTCGTCTGTGAGAAATCGGCAAACTTGATCTTCACGACGGCCTTGTGCACAGGGCGCAGCTCGCGTGCGCGATCGAAACGGCGGAAGAACTCGTCGATCAGCGCAGGCAGCGCGTCGCGGCACGCGGCCAGATCGGGCAGATCGGTCACGTACGTCGTCTCCACCGATAGGGACTTGCGGATACGGTCGCTGCGCACGGGGCGCTCGTCGATTCCCCGGCACAGGCGGTAGAGCGCCGCACCGAAGCTGCCGAACTCGCGGGACAGATCGACCAGACGCCAGCTGCGCAGATCGGCACAGGTCTCAACCCCCAGCCGGCTCAGTTTTGCCGCGGTAACCTTGCCTACACCAAAGAGCTTCTTCACCGGCAGCGCCGCGACGAAAGCATCCACATCCTGCGGACGCACGACGAACTGTCCATTCGGCTTGTTCCAGTCGCTCGCCACCTTGGCAATGAACTTGTTCGGCGCAATGCCGGCCGACGCGGTGATGCCAACCTCGTCGTGGATGCGGGCACGGATTTCCTGCGCCATCAGCGTGGCCGACCCCTTGCAGCGCTCGACGCCACTGACGTCGAGATAGGCCTCATCCAGCGACAGCGGCTCCACCAGCGGCGTGTAGTCGCGATAGATGTCGAGGATGTGGCGGGAAGCCGCGCGGTAGCGCTCGAAATCGGGCGGCAGCAGAATGAGCTGCGGGCACAGCTTCAGCGCGCGCATGGTCGACATCGCCGAATGCACGCCAAAGGCACGGGCTTCGTAGTTGCAGGTCGCGATCACGCCGCGCGTCTCCGCACGCCCGCCGACGGCCACCGGCAACCCGACCAGCGCAGGGTTGTCACGCATCTCCACCGCAGCGTAAAAGCAGTCGCAATCGCAGTGAATGATCTTGCGCGAAATCGCCGCACCCTCGGCCGCTTCAGACGAAGCGCCTGCCTCTCCCCCCTGCAATTGAATCCTTCCCCTGTTGTCTGTCCACCCGGCGAACCCACCGTGCAGCTGAACCGAGATGATCGGGCCAGGTCCGGCCGGGCGCAAGCACCGCCGCCGGTCCGACGCGAAACATGAACCACTTCAACTCGAAACACGCCCGCAGCAGCATTCACATGCAGGCTGACAGCGCGCGAGCGTACGCGCATGCTTGAGGCTGCCGACCGCGCAAGGGAGTCCATTCCATGCTGTTTCGCCACCACCCCTCTCATACCGTCAGCCTCGCCCTGCAGGGCGGCGGCGCCCATGGCGCATTCACCTGGGGCGTGCTCGATGCCTTGCTGGAAGACGGCCGCCTGCACTTCGACGGTGTCAGTGGCACCAGCGCGGGCGCAATGAATGCAGTGGCGCTGGCCAGCGGACTGCTGCAGGGCGGGCGAGACGGGGCGCGCGCCGCGCTTGAGCAGTTCTGGCATGCGATCGCCGCAAGCGCGCCGGCGGACCTGCCATTCGGCGCGGACGACGAAGCCGGCGCCGGTCTGTCTGCCGGCATCCGCATGATGATGCAGTGGGCGCGCAACTTCTCGCCGGAACAGCTCAACCCTTTCGACGTCGATCCCCTGCGCGACATCCTCACAGCGCAGATCGATTTCGATCAGCTGCGCGCGGCGTGTCCGGTCAAGCTCTTTGTCGCGGCCACGCATGCCAACACCGGCAAACTCAGGCTGTTCACCGCCAACGAGATGAGCGCGGCGGCAGTGCTTGCCTCGGCCTGCCTGCCTTCACTGCACCGCGCGATCGAGATCGACGGCGAACCCTACTGGGACGGCGCCTATTCAGCCAATCCCGCGGTGTTCCCGCTGTTCTACGACTGCACTGCCCGCGACATCATGCTGGTGCTGCTCAGCCCCTTGCTGCACGGTGAAACGCCCCGCAGTGCGGACGAGATCCGGGCGCGCTCGCTCGACCTTGCCTTCAACTCCACCTTCTTGCGCGAGATGCGCATGTTTGCCCACGCCCGCGAATTTGCCGGTGGCGGGCTGATGCCCCGGGGCCGGCTGGAACGGCGCCTGCAACGCACCCACTTCCATTTGATCGAGGCCGACGAACTGCTCAGCCAGCTCGCATCAGTGACGCGGCTGACGCCAAGCCTGGCCTTCGTGAACATGCTCCGGGACCAGGGCCGGGCCCGCACCAAGACCTGGCTGGCGGCGCACTACCCAGCACTCGGGCGGCGCTCCTCGGTCGACCTGGAAAAAATGTTCTACTGAGCGCGCCGCTGCATGAACAGGAATCGCACCCTGCAATGAAAAACGGGGACGCATCATCCCCGTTTCGATTCAGGCCTCAGCCGGCGCTCACTCCCGGCGCTCACTCCATCTCAGCGGCCCGCTTCACCCGGCGCTGACGCACGCCCTCTGCGAGCACGTCGAGCACCAGCACGCTGTCTTCCCAGCCGATGCAGGCATCGGTGATGCTCTTGCCGTACTCCAGCTCAACACCCGGCTGAAGGTCCTGACGGCCTTCCTTGAGGTGGGACTCGACCATCACACCAATGATGCGGTCCTCGCCTGCCGCCATCTGACCGGCAACATCCTTTGCCACCTCGATCTGCAGACGGTGCTGCTTGCGACTGTTGGCGTGAGAGAAGTCGACCATCACCTTGCCCGGCACGCCGCCGGCGGCAAGATCCCTGCACGCGGCATCCACGCTCTCGGCGTCGTAGTTCGGTGCCTTGCCACCGCGCAGGATGGCGTGGCAGTCCTCGTTGCCGCGGGTGGTGACGATGGCCGAATGCCCGGCCTTGGTCACGCTGAGGAAATGGTGCGGTGCCTGTGCCGCCTTGATCGCATCCACCGCGATTCGCACGTTGCCGTCAGTACCGTTCTTGAATCCGACCGGGCACGACAGGCCCGAAGCGAGTTCGCGATGCACCTGGCTTTCGGTCGTACGCGCACCGATGGCACCCCAGGCGATGAGGTCGGCAATGTACTGCGGGGTGATCATGTCGAGGAACTCGGTGCCCGCCGGCAGCCCGATCTCGTTGACTTCCCACAGCAGCTTGCGCGCGAGGCGAACGCCCTCGTTGATGGCATAGCTGTTGTCGAGGTAGGGGTCGTTGATCAGCCCCTTCCAGCCTACCGTGGTGCGCGGCTTCTCGAAATAGACGCGCATCACGATCAGCAGGTCGCCCTTGAGGCGATCGGCCTCGGCCTTCAGCTTGTGTGCATATTCGAGCGCGGCCTTGGCATCGTGGATCGAACAGGGCCCGATCACCACCAGCAGGCGATCATCCGCGCCATAAAGAATGCGATGGATGGCCTGACGTGCCTCGTATGCAACTTCAGCCGCTTTCGGTGTCGCCGGAAACTCCCGCAGCACGTGCGCGGGCGGCACCAGTTCCTTGATTTCGGAAATGCGGACGTCGTCGATATGAATCTTCATTGAGGCGGACATGATGAAAACCCTGCGTTCAGGCTGAAGTAAGCCCTCGATTCTAGCCCAAGTCCCCGCAACACTGCGCCCCGGTCGAAAACAAGGGCACCGCCCTGCCGACACAAGGATCACGCACCAGGCATGTTCCGGCTGTAAGCCGGACCGCATCGAGAACCCTTTCGCTTGCGCCACGTCATACGGGAGCCCCAGGCCGGGACCGGCAGCAAACGCACCAACCGGTGTAAGAATCCGCCACCGTCCAGCGACTTACTGATAACCCTGCCGCACTCTCCCAAACACGGACCACGATCATGCTCATCAAACGCCCTGACGATATCGCCGCATCCGAGATCACGCCGCGCGCCCTGTTCGAGGACCGCCGTCGCTTCCTGCTCAAGGCGGGTGCGGGCGTGATTGCAGGCGCTGCACTGTGGAACGGCCTGCCGCGCGCCGCCGACGCCGCGCCGATGAAGCTGTCGCCCCTGAAAGCCTCGCCATTCAGCATCAGCGAAGAACAGACCTCATACAAGGCGGTCACCGGCTACAACAACTACTACGAGTTCGGCACTGGCAAGGAAGATCCGGCGATGAATGCCGGCGTACTGCAGACGCGGCCCTGGACCGTGCGGGTTGAAGGCCTCGTCGGCAAGCCGCGTACCTTCGACATCGACGAGCTGCTCAAGCTGGCGCCGCTGGAAGAGCGCATCTATCGCCTGCGCTGCGTCGAGGCCTGGTCGATGGTCGTGCCCTGGGTGGGTTTTCCGCTCGCCGCCCTGCTCAAGCAGGTCGATCCGCTGGGGAGCGCAAAGTATGTCGAGTTCGTCACCCACTACGATCCCAAGATCATGACCCGCCGCCAGATTCTCGACTGGCCCTACACCGAGGGTCTGCGTCTGGATGAGGCCATGCATCCGCTCACCATTCTGGCGCTCGGCCTGTACGGCGAAGTGCTGCCGAATCAGAACGGTGCGCCAGTGCGGCTGGTCGTGCCCTGGAAGTACGGCTTCAAGAGCGCGAAGTCCATTGTCGCCATCCGCCTGCACGAGACCCAGCCCGCAACCGCCTGGAACAAGTCGGCGCCTCAGGAGTACGGTTTCTACTCGAACGTGAATCCGGAGGTGGATCATCCGCGCTGGAGCCAGGCCACCGAGCGTCGCATCGGCGATTTCCGCAAGCGCCCCACGCTGATGTTCAACGGCTATGCCGATCAGGTTGCCAGCCTCTATCAGGGCATGGACCTGCGCAGGCAGTTCTGAGTATCCTCGCCAGATGAACCCTGCAATGCGAACCGTCAGCGCCGACCAGATCGGCGCAATCAAGGCTTTTCTCTTCCTGTTGTGCCTGATTCCCGGCGCCCAGCTTGTCCTCGGCTGGCGCGCCGACCAGCTCGGCGCCAATCCGATCGAGTACATCACCCACGCCACTGGCAGCTGGACCCTGCGTTTCCTGCTGATCACGCTCGCCATCACGCCACTGCGACGCTATACCGGCCTGCACTGGCTGGTGCGCCTGCGCCGCATGCTCGGCCTGTTCGCTTTCGCCTACGGCGCGGCGCACTTCGCCATCTATCTGTGGCTGGATCAGTTCTTCGACTGGGCGGCCATCGCCAAGGACATCCTGAAGCGTCCCTACATCACCGTCGGCTTCACCGCGCTGGTGCTGATGGTGCCGCTCGCGGCGACCTCGACCAACGCGGCGATCAAGCGCCTCGGCGGCCGACGCTGGCAGGCGCTGCACCGCTCGATCTACGCCATCGCGATCTTCGGCGTGCTGCATTACTGGTGGCTGGTGAAGGCGGACATCCTGCAGCCGGTGGTCTACAGCCTGATCCTCGCCGCACTGCTGGGGCTGCGCGCCTGGTGGCGCGAACAGGAGCGGCGCCGGCAGCTGTCCACCCCGCCGCCGGTGGCACCCTCGCTCAAGGGCAAGGTCATTCGCATCGTGCCCAAATGAACATCGGCCCCGTCTGCGCAGCGTGAGCGCGGGCGGGGCCGATCTATCGGATACGGACGAAGGCTGCGCTCAGTCCTGTTTTGGCCGGATTGCGTGCTTCGGCCGCCAGGCCTTGATCACGGTTTCATCAGTTTCGACATAGGGGCCGCCCATGAGGTCGATGCAATAGGGCGTGGCTGCAAAGATGCCGACATGGACCACGCTGCCATCGGCCGCGCGCACCCCTTCGAGGGTTTCCTTTATCGACTTCGGCTGCCCCGGCAGGTTGATGATCAGGGTCTTGCCGCGGATCACCGCGACCTGCCGCGACAGAATTGCCGTCGGCACGAAATTCAGACTGATGCGACGCATCTCTTCGCCATAGCCGGGCATCTCCTTGTCGCCCACGGCCAGTGTTGCCTCCGGGGTGACGTCGCGCGGCGAAGGTCCGGTGCCACCGGTGGTGAGAATCAACGAACACCCGGCCTCATCTGCGAGCTCGATCAGGGTTTGCTCGATGACCGGCCGCTCGTCCGGAATCAGCCGCGTCTCGGCCGACCACGGCGAAGTCAGCGCCTTGCCCAGCCAGTCCTTCAGTGCAGGAATGCCCTGATCTTCGTAACGGCCGTCCGAGGCCCGGTCACTGATCGAGACCAGGCCAATCTTGATGTGTTCGCTCATGCACGCTCCACGTCGTCGCTATCGTCGGGTTCATCCTCGTCGCCCGCTTCCTCTGCCGCACCGGCACGGTCGAGATCGCGCAAGACCTTGAAGATCTCGCGGAAGGCCTTGGGCGGCTTGTTCTGCTCACGCTCCTTGATCGCATTGCGGCGCAGGGTGCGCAGGTGCTGGATATCAACGTCCGGCCAGGTCTCGACCACGTACTCGATGACCCTCTCGTCCTCTACGAGGTCGCTGCGCAGCTTTTCCAGCCGGTGCTGACGCGCCACCTCCGCCGACGATGCGCCGCGGAAAAGCTCCAGCTGCGCCTGAATCGGTTCGGGATCAACGCTGCGCATCAACTTGCCGATGTACTGCATCTGCCGGCGCAGGGCTTCATCCCTGCGGGTCAGACGTTGCGCATCGCGGATCGCGATGAACAGGGATTCGGGCAGCGGCACCTTGCGCAGGCGCGTCGGCGGCAGGGCGACGAGCTCGGCGCCGAGGTCCTGCAGCGCCTGCATCGCGCGCTTGCGGCTGCTCTTGCTCGGCGGCTCGTACTCGGACTCGTCGTCGTGCGGGCCGTTGGAACGGGGTGAATCAGCGTGAGAAACCATCGTAAGGCAAGCATCGGGCGGGATCGGGTTAAGATTATAGCCTTTGCTTACCGGTCTTCAGTCCATGTCCGCTTCCGGCTTCTCTTTCTCCCAGCCTCATTTGCGTGAAATCGCCGCAGATATCCTCAAGTACGCGAAGAAACGCGGCGCCTCCGCCTGCGAAACCGACGTGTCCGAAGGCTTTGGTCAGTCGGTCGCCGTACGCAAGGGCGAAGTGGACACAATCGAGTACAACCGCGACAAGGGCATCGGCATCACGGTGTACCTCGGGCAGCAACGCGGACACGCGAGCACCTCGGACTTCTCCAAGGCCGCGCTGAAGGCCACGGTGGATGCAGCACTGTCCATCGCCCGCTTCACCGCGCCCGACCCTTGCGCTGGCCTCGCCGACAAGGCCCTGATGGCGAAGGACTGCCCCGACCTCGATCTTTTCCACCCGTGGGACATCACGGTGGACGGCGCGCTCGACCTTGCTCGCGAATGCGAGGCGGCCGCTTTCGGCGTGAGCCCGAAGATCAGCAACTCGGAGGGCGCGAACGTCTCCATCCAGCAGTCGCACTTCGTATCCGCCAACAGCCTCGGCTTCATGGGCGGTTACGCCAGCAGCCGTCAGGGCCTGTCGTGCTCGGTGATCGCGGGTGAAGGCGAGCACATGCAGCGCGAGTTCTGGTATGACTCGCGGCGCGACGCGGCAGACCTGATGAGCGCAGCCGACGTGGGCCGCATTGCCGGCGAACGCGCACTGGCACGACTCGGCGCCAAGAAGATCCGGACCTGCAAGGTGCCGGTCATCTTTGAAGCGCCGCTAGCCGTGGCACTGATCGGCAACTTCGTGCAGGCCGTCAGCGGCGGCTCGCTGTATCGCAAGTCAAGCTTCCTGCTCGACAGCCTCGGTCAGCAGGTGTTCTCGCCCATCGTCAGCATCGCCGAGCGCCCCCACCTCAAGAAAGCCTTCGGTTCGGGCTACTTCGACGGCGAAGGCGTGGCCACGCACGACCGCGATGTCGTCATCGACGGCGTGCTGCAAGGCTATTTCCTGTCCAGCTACTCCGCGCGCAAGCTCGGCATGCAGACCACCGGCAATGCGGGCGGCTCGCACAACCTCCGGGTCAGCGCCGGCGAAGACGGCCTCGAGGCCATGATCCGCAACATGGACAAAGGCCTGCTGGTGACCGAACTGCTGGGCCATGGCGTCAATTACGTCACCGGCGATTACTCGCGCGGCGCAGCCGGTTTCTGGGTGGAGAAAGGCAAGATCAAGCACGCGGTCGAGGAAGTCACGATTGCGGGCAACCTGCGCGACATGTTCCGCAACATCGTGGCGATCGGCAACGATGCGCTGCCGCGCGGCGCCAAGCATTGTGGCTCGATCCTGATCGAGCAGATGAAAATCGCCGGTCGCTGAACCACGGATTACAGGGGGTACGGTGCCATCACCGTCCCTGCCTGCGCCCACGTTCAGGGCACGCCCCGCCCGCCTCGCCTGCACCTCTCGCCACGATTGCGAGCGGCCGTACGCATAACCATGCACGAATGATGGCTTTTATACTGCTCCATGAACCTCGCCTATAGCATCCGGCTCCAGCGGCGAATCCGGATCTACGCCACCATCGGCATCCTGTTGACAGGCCTGCTGGTTGCCATTGCGACCGCCATTCCGCTTTACCACGATGCGCATGATCGTGCCGCGACCGCCTATGTCGAGGACGCCCGCGCCCGTGCCCGCTCTGCCGGACAGTTCATCGGCAAGGCCCACGACATCGCACGCCAGATCGCCAGTCGCAGCGGCATCCGCGATCAGCTCGAGGCCTATAACCGGTGGGAGATCGACAGGTCGGAATTGATCAAATACTCCGCCCCGCGCATTCGTGACGCGCTGAGTCAGGGCAGAAACATTGCGGGACTGGTGCGACTCGACCAGGGCAATGATCCGGTCATCGAGATCGGTCAGCAGATCCCCGCATCCCTCCTGCAGATCGCCTCGTCGAAGGAGCCCGTCGCGTGCGGACCGCTGCGCATCGACGACAAGATCATGTTGCTGGTGAGCGCCCCCGTCCTGTCGCGCGATGGTGTTCGTGCAGGCACGGACATCCTCTCCTTCGAGATGGCGGCTCTCGACGAACTGCTCAACAATGACCCCAAGGGCGAGCACAACATCCGCCAGCTCCTGTTCAACAGCACCGATCAGGCAGTGGTGGAGTTCAACCGTCTGACGCCCGGCGGTCGGCTGCTGGATGCGGGGCAGCCGGAACAGGCCTTCCTCGAACGTGCTGCGGGCGGCATGACCGGGCTGGACGAGTTTGAACGAAGCGACGGGTCGGTCAGCATGGTGGCCTATGCGCCCCTGCCCGAGATGCCGGGCTGGAGTCTTGCGCTGGTCACCCCTGCGCGCACCTTCGATACGCCGGTCCTGTTTCGTCTTGCCAGCCCGCTGCTGATGATCACCCTGCTGGTCCTTGGAGGCGCGTGGCTGACGGCGCGCGCCATTCGCCCGTTGGCCGACAAGGTCGTGCAGCAATCACGAAAACTCGGCGAAATGAGCGAGAGCATGGCACTGGCTGCATCCGTCTTCGAGGGCAGCCCGCAGGCCGTGCTCATTCTCGACGCGACGCACCACATTCTCGAGACCAACGAGGCCTGCCACACCATTACCGGCTTCGGCCTCGTGGAATTGCGCGGCAGAACGATGTGTCAGGCCCTGTGCATCAGTACCGACGAGGACGGCATGTGCAGCGAACTCTGGCGTGGTGTTGATGAGGCCGGCGAGTGGCACGGTGAAGTCCGTCTGATGCGCCGCTACGGGGAAACCTTCCCTGCCTGGTGCAGCGTCAACGCGGTGCTCGACGGCAGCGGCAAGCCACGCCACTACATCGCCATGCTCTCGGACATCAGTGACAAGAAGCAGACCGAGGACCGCATCCGTCACCTTGCCCAGCATGACCCGCTGACCGGCCTGCCCAACCGCAGCCTGCTTGCCGACCGCCTCGAACACGCCCTGGAACGGGGGCGCCGGAGCGAAAGCCGTGTGGCGCTGCTGTTCATCGACCTCGACCGCTTCAAGCACGTAAACGACAGCCTCGGCCACCCTGTGGGCGACCGCCTGCTGCAGGAGGTTGCCCACAGGCTTCATTCGACGGTGCGCCAGCAGGACACCCTTGCCCGTCAGGGCGGAGACGAGTTCGTCGTCATTCTCGAAGACATCGAAGGCCCGGACGATGCCGCACGGGTCGCCGTGAAGCTTCTGGCGACGCTCGAGTCGCCGGTGATCCTGGATGGGCACGAGATCTTCGTCGGCGGCAGCATCGGGATCAGCATCTTCCCGAGCGACGGAGACAGCAGCGAAGCCCTGCTGCGCTGCGCCGATTCGGCCATGTATGAAGCCAAGGAACAGGGGCGCAGCACCTATCGCTTCTACACGGCCGAACAGACCCGCATCAGCCGCGAACGCTTCGAGCTCGAGAGCGGACTGCGTCGTGCCATCGAGCGTGATGAACTGCGCCTGTTCTACCAGCCCCAGGCGGCGTGTGCGAACGGCCAGCTGGTGGGTGTAGAGGCGCTGGTGCGCTGGCAGCATCCGGAACGCGGGCTGGTGCCGCCCGACCGCTTCATCCCGCTCGCGGAAGAGATCGGCCTCATCGGCCAGATCGGCGAATGGGTGCTGAACACGGCCTGCGCCCAGGCCCGGCAGTGGGCGCAGGCCGGCCATCCTTTGCGGGTTGCGGTCAATCTGTCGAGCCATCAGGTGTCACAGGACAAGCTCTTCGACACCGTGAAAGGGGCACTCAATCGCAGCGGCCTCGCGCCCAGCCTGCTCGAGCTCGAGATTACCGAAGGGCATGTGCTCAAGCGCGTCGAGGAATGCATCGTCGAACTGCATCGGGTCAAGACGCTGGGCGTCAGCCTTGCGATCGACGATTTCGGCACCGGCTACTCCTCGTTGAGCTACCTGAAGCGCCTGCCGGTCGATCGGCTGAAGATCGACCGCAGCTTTGTCGAGGGCATTCCCGACGACCACGACGACATCTCGATCGTGGCCACCATCCTGTCGATGGCACGCAACCTGGGCATGGGCGTGATCGCGGAAGGCGTGGAAACACCCGCCCAGATCGAACATCTGGTTGCGGCCCGCTGCGGCGAATACCAGGGCTATCTGCTGGGCAAACCCATGCCGCCCGACGCGCTGCAGGACTGGATGGACCGCCACCGGGCCAGCCACCCGGACGCCTGACGCGGCTCAGCGCGGGCCGGATCCGGCCTTGCGCAACGCCCTCAGTGCGGCCTGACCTGCACGCCCGTCGCTCTTCAGCCCGAGCGCCTCCAGCTCGACCTTGAGCGCCTCGCGCGTGCGGGAGCCGATCATGCCATCGACCTCACCGATGTCGTGGCCACGATCCAGCAGCAGACGCTGCAGCTCACGGCGCTCGGCCCGCGACAGCCCGGCATCGTCCGTCGGCCAGGGCGCCGCAAATGCACTGCCGCCACGCAGGCGATCGGAGAGATGCGCAATCGCCAGCGCATAGCTTTCGGCCGCGTTATAGCCGTAGAGCGCGTCGAAGTTGCGTCCGACGAGGAAGGCCGGGCCTTCCTTGCCAGCAGGCAGCAACAGGCCACTGACCGGCGTATCTTCCGGCAGCGGGCTGCCATCGATCTGCGTCAGCCCATACTTGACCCAGTCTCGCGCCGGCCGCTTGCTGCGACGTCCGGCAAGACCGGCGTCAAAGCCGGCGGGCAAGGCCACCTCGAAGCCCCACCGTTCCTCGGTACGCCATCCTGCACGGCGCAGGAAGTTGGCGGTCGATGCCAGCGCGTCGGGCACGCTGTCGACCAGATCCCGGCGTCCGTCGCGATCGAAGTCGACAGCCAGTCGCATGAAGGTGGATGGCATGAACTGGGTGTGGCCAAAGGCGCCCGCCCAGGAACCGGTAAGGCGCTCGGGCGCAACATGGCCTTCCTGGATGATCTTCAGCGTGGTGAAGAACTCGCCCTTGAAGAATGACTGCCGACGCCCGAAACACGACAAGGTCGACAGCGATGTCAGCAAGGGCCGACTGCCAAAGTTGCGGCCAAAGTTGCTCTCGACGCCCCACACCGCGACCACCGTGGCGGGGTCGACGCCATAGACAGCCTCCACCCGCTGCAGCACTTCACCCCACTGCTCGAGCATCGCCCGCCCATCGGCAATGCGCTCATCGTCGACCAGTGCCGCGATGTAGTCCCAGATCGGCGTAACGAATTCCGGCTGCGCATCGAGGAAGCCGAGCACGGCCATGTCGGGCTCAAGTCCTGCGGCATGCGCGTCGAAGGTCGACTGCGTGACACCATGCTGAGCCGCCTCGGTACGCAGGCGATCGAGACAGTCTGTAAAAGCCTGGTCCGCAAGGGCGGGAAGGGGCAGCGCCAGCAGCGCGGACAGGGCCAGTGAGCGGGAAGTCAGGTGGGATGAGCGCGTTTTCATGCCGACATTCTACCCTCGGCAGCGGCTGCGGGCTCCACCCTTGCCCGCGGCAAGCGTCCCCGACACACCCGTTTCAGGCTACGATCGCCGCACTGCACAAACGATCCCTTGCCATGGACCTGCTCACCGACATCATCCTGCGCGCCGGCCGCTCGGCAGTCGAGCTCTCGCTCTTCGTGCTCCTTCCGATCATGGTGGTGATGCTCTCGCTGATGCGCCTGCTCGAAGCAAAGGGCCTGATCGACGTGGTCATTGCACGCATCACCCCTGTGCTGCGCCCACTCGGCCTCACAGGGCTGGGCGTGTTTGCGGCGTTGCAGATCAGCTTCGTGAGCTTCGCGGCGCCGGTTGCCACGCTCACCATGATGGAGAGCCGGGGCTGCTCCGACCGCCATATTGCGGCCACCCTCGCCATGGTGCTGGCGATGGCTCAGGGCAACGTCACCTTCCCGATGGCAGCGATGGGCCTGGCCTTCGGCCCCACCCTGATGCTGTCCGCGATCGGCGGCCTGGTTGCGGCAGCGGTCACCTACCATCTGTTCGGCCGCGGCCTGTCGGCGGCTGAAGCGCCGCTGGACGAAACCCTCCACCACCGGGTGGCCGACGACGCCAAGGGGGTGCTCGACGTCATCAACCGTGCTGGGGCCGAGGCCTTCAAGATTGCCATCGGCGCGATTCCGATGCTGGTGCTGGCCCTGGTCGCGGTCATGGTGCTGCGCCTGACGGGCACCATCGACCTGCTGACCCAGCTGCTTGCCCCGGGCCTGACCATGATCGGTATCGACCCCGCGCTGATCCTGCCCACACTCACCAAGTTCATTGCCGGCGGCACCGCAATGATGGGGGTGATGGACGACATGCTGAAAGCCGGCTCCGCCACGGTGACCACACTCAACAGCAGCGCAGGCTTTCTCATCAGCCCGCTCGACGTCCCCGGCGTGGCAGTGCTGATTTCCGCCGGCCGGCGGGTGACCAAGGTATGGAAGCCAGCGGTCTTCGGCGCTGCCGTGGGTATCGTGATCCGCACCGCAGGGCACGCCCTGCTCTGAGCCTGGCACCCGCCCCACGGCGCACCGCCAGCCGCGGCGGGTTAAGCTTCCGCTTCCATCCGAATGGAGAACTGCCATGCTTCAGGCCCTCACCCTTCTGCTCGTATTTCAGCTCGTCGGCGAAGTGATCGTGCGCGCCTTCGCCCTGCCCGTGCCGGGCCCGGTGATCGGCATGGCCCTGCTGTTTGCCGCCCTGATGCTGCGCGGCGGGCCGAGTGAATCCCTGCGCGACACTGCGGGGTCGCTGCTGCAGCATCTGTCGCTGCTGTTCGTGCCGGCAGGAACAGGGGTGATCCTGTACGGCAGCCGGCTCGCCGAAGAATGGCTGCCGCTGACCGCTGCGCTCCTGGGCAGCACCTTCCTGACCATCGCCCTGACCGCGCTGCTGTTGCGCGCGCTCGGCAAGCGCAGCCGCCAACCGGAGCGTCCGTCGTGAACGGCGACCTGAACGAGATCTGGGTCTATCTCTCGACCACCCCGCTGCTCGGCCTCACCCTGACCCTGATCGCCTATCAGGCCGCCTTCTGGATCTACAAGCGGCTCGGCTTTCACCCGCTCGCGAACCCGGTCCTGATCGCCGTGGCGATGCTTGCCAGCGTGCTGCTGCTGACCGGCACGCCCTACACGACCTACTTCGACGGTGCCCAGTTCGTGCACTTCCTGCTAGGCCCTGCCACGGTGGCGCTGGCCATTCCGCTGCATGCACAGTGGCCGCGCCTGAAGGCCATGGCTGGACCGCTCCTGATCAGCCTGCTGGCCGGGTCGCTCACCGCGGCGCTGTCGGCCTACGCCATCGGCGCAGCGCTTGGCGCCAGCCGCGAGTCGCTGATGTCGCTCGCGCCCAAGAGCGTCACCACGCCGATCGCCATGGCCGTCGCCGAGCGCCTGGGCGGCCTGCCTTCGCTGACCGCCGTGCTGGTGATCATGACCGGCATCCTCGGCGCCGTCGGCGCACGCTACATCTATCAGTGGCTGCGCATCGAGGACCACGCCGTCCGTGGCTTCGCCATCGGCATTGCCTCGCATGGCATCGGCACCGCACGCGCCTTCCAGGTCAGCGAGCAGGCCGGCGCCTTCGCGGCCCTCGCCATGGGGCTGAACGGATTGGTCACCGCCCTGTCTCTGCCATGGATCCTGCCCTGGATCGAAAGTCTGCTCAACCGCTGAACACACACCCTTGGAAGGTCTACTGAATGCTGAGTGCGGTATATCGCTGGATTGATCGCAACATCCTCGAACTCGGTCGCGAGATGCGACTTTCCTACCTCCCGCCGCTGATGGTCTATTGCGCCGCCGGCGTGTCCGGGCTCACCGGCATCGTCGGGACCTTCTTCATCAAGGACTATCTCGAGCTCTCGGCCGCCTTTCTCGCCGCACTCGGCTTCTGGGCCGGCATCCCGTGGGCGCTGAAGATGCCCATCGGCCACATGGTCGACCTGCTGTGGCGCTACAAGAGCGGGCTGGTGTATCTGGGCGCGAGCCTGATTGCCGCCAGCCTGCTGATCATGTGCGGCCTCATTGGACAACCTTCGGCCATGCGTACCGTCATGCCGGTCGAAGCCTGGTTCGTGCTCTCGGCCCTGCTCGCACCGGTGGGCTACGTCATGCAGGACGCAGTCGCCGACGCGATGACCGTCGAAGCCGTTCCCCGTATCGACGCCGCCGGCAAGCCGATCGCGGCCAACACCATCCGCCTGATGCACACCACGATGCAGATGCTCGGCCGGGTGGCGATCATCGGCGGCAGCGTGCTCGTCTCCATTGCCAACGTGGTGATGTTCCAGGGCGCGGAGAACCTGCCGGAGGTGGAAAAGGTCGCGATCTACCTGCAGATCTACGAGATGGCGCTCGTCATCCCGCTGCTGTCGATCAGCGGCGTGGTACTCGCCGGCTTCCTCAAGCGCGCCGAAGCGCGCCGCCTAGCCGGCCTCGGCCACAGCCAGCGCGAGATCGACCGCCTGGTGCATGACCCGGAAGAGAAAACCCAGCCCAACTGGTGGATTCTGGGCGGCAGCGCCGCCTTCGTCGCGCTGACGCTCACGGTGGGTCTGTCTCGTATCGAATACGGCCAGGAGATCATCTTTGTCGGTTCCTTCGCCGTGATCGCAATGATGATGGGCCGACTGCTGCGCGAGCTCCCGCCGGAGGCCGCCCGCACCCTGCTTGGCACGGCCATCGTCATCTTCGTGTTCCGCGCCATGCCGGGAACCGGGGCCGGCGCCGGCTGGTGGATGATCGACGAACTCGGTTTCGACCAGTCCTTCCTGTCCAAGCTGGATCTCATCACCAGTGCCCTGACCTTGGCGGGACTGTTCCTGTTCCGCCGCTTCATGGCAGAGAAGCCGATCGCTTCCATCGTCATCTTCCTGACCCTTGCCGCCACCGTGCTGACCCTGCCCATCATCGGGATGTATCACGGCCTGCACGAATGGACCGCAAGCATGACCGGCGGCGTTGTCGATGCGCGCTTCATCGCCATTGCCAACACCGCGCTCGAATCACCGCTCGGTCAGGTGGCCATGGTGCCGATGCTGGCGTGGATCGCAAACTCGGCCCCGCCACACCTCAAGGCGACCTTCTTTGCCGTCATGGCCTCATTTACCAACCTCGCCCTATCCGCGTCACAACTGGGCACGAAATACCTGAACGAGATCTTCACCATCACGCGCGAGGTGAGGGATGTTGCAAGCAACGCCATCAAGCTGCCTGCCGACTACAGCGAACTTGGCATGCTGCTTGTAGCCGTCACCGCGCTCGGGCTGTGCCTGCCCTTGCTGGCCATCTGGATCACCCGAAGACTCGGCCTGCGCTGCGCCTGACCAGGCCGTCCTAGGCGCTCGCGCACTCGCGTGAGCGCCTGCCCCGGATACCAGGTGCATTTTCGCCACCGCGCAGGATGATACACCCGGAAAACCCATCTGCATCTATCATGGCACTGCCGGCAAGACCGGGGGCAGCGCTGACGCACAGACTGTGCCGGTGCCATGAGCCGATGACTGGGGACACTACATGAAGGAACCGGACTATCCGCCCGATGAGGCCGAGCGCCTTGACGCGCTGCTCGCGCTCAAGCTGCTGGACACCCCGGGCGAGGACCGGTACGACCGCATCACGCGCCTTGCCCAACGCCTGTTCAAGGTGCCGATCGCGCTGATCAGCCTGATCGACGCGGAGCGCCAGTGGTTCAAGTCGCGGCAGGGCCTCAACGCCACCGAGACCCCGCGCAGGATTTCATTCTGTGGCCACGCCATCCTGCAGGATGGCATCTTCATGGTGCCCGACACCCTCGACGACCCCCGATTTGCCGACAATCCGCTCGTCACCGACCCGCCCGGCATCCGCTTCTATGCCGGCGCGCCGCTCTCCACCCTGGAAGGCTTTCGCATCGGCACGCTGTGCCTCATCGATACCGCTCCGCGCGAGCTCTCGGCAGAGGATCAGCAGTCGCTCAGAGACCTGGCCGATCTGGTTCAGTCCGAACTGACGCAGATACGGGCGCAGCAGATGGTTGAAGCCCTGCACAACCAGGAGGCGCGCATGCGTGCCATCGTAAACACGGCGATCGACGGCATCGTGACCATCAACGACGCCGGTATCGTCGAATCCTTCAACCCCGCAGCGGAGCGCATTTTCGGGTACGCCGCAGACGAGGTGCTCGGCAACAACGTCAGGATGCTGATGCCCGAGCCGTATCATTCGGAGCATGACGGCTACCTCGAACGCTTCCTCCGCACCCGCGAGCCCCATGTAATCGGCATTGGTCGCGAAGTCATGGGCCGCTGCAAGGATGGCAGCACCTTCCCGATGGACCTCGCGGTCGGCGAAACGGAGCTCGGTTCCCGCCGCCTCTTTACCGGCATCATCCGCAATATCAGCGTACGCAAGAACGCGCAGCGCGATCTCGCTGCACGCGATGCGATGCAGAAAGCCATTCTCAAGGGCGTGAGCTACGCGATCGTCGCCACCGACGAGAGCGGCACCATCCGTGCGTTCAACCCGGCAGCCGAGCGCATGCTGGGCTTCGATGCCAGCGAAATGATCGGCCTCAGCAGCCCGCTCGTCGTTCACGACCCGCTTGAGCTCCGTGCCAGAGCCGCCGAGCTTTCAACCGAATTCGGCTGCACCATCGCGCCGGATTTCCACGCAATCGTCGCCCGCACGGCTCGCCTCGGCGAGGCAGACGAGCGCGAATGGACGCTCATCCGCAAGAACGGCTCGCGCCTATCCGCCATGCTGTCGGTCACCGCGCTGCAGGACAGCGACGGGCGCATCAGCGGCTTTGTCGGCATTGCCTACGATCTGACCGAGCAGAAAGAGAGCGAGCGCCTGAAGAAGGAGTTCATCTCCACCGTCAGCCATGAATTGCGCACACCGCTGACATCGATCCGGGGATCACTCGGCCTGATCATGGGTGGCGTTGCCGGCAGCCTGCCGTCACAGGCGGCCAAACTGGTCGAGGTCGCCCATCGCAACAGCGAGCGCCTGGTCCGGCTGATCAATGACATGCTCGACATCGAGAAGATCGCATCGGGAAAGATGGCGTTCAACCTCAGTGCCCAGGCACTTCTTCCGGTCATCACTCAAGCCATCGATGCAAGTCGCGGGTATGCACGCGAACTCGGCGTGGCCTTCGAGCTCCACGACGACACCGAGGACGTTCATGTCCGCATCGACAGCGACCGCCTGGTGCAGGTGCTGACCAATCTGCTGGCCAACGCGGCAAAGTTCTCTCCGCGCGGCGCGTCCGTCCGGATATCGGTACAGGTCAGCAACGGACGGGTGCGCATCGCGGTGACCGACAGCGGGCCGGGCATTCCTGCGGCGTTCCAGCACCGGATATTCCAGAAATTCTCCCAGGCCGACGCATCCGACGCCCGCCAGAAAGGTGGCACCGGACTCGGGCTGGCGATTTCGCGCGCGCTGGTCGAGGCAATGTCGGGCACCATCGGCTTCGACAGTTCGACATCCGGAACCTGCTTTTGGGTCGAGCTGCCCTGTACCGGCCCCGCCATGCCCATCCTCCCCTCGCCAGCGCCAGAGCAGACCCACGGCGCCCGCATCTTGGTGTGCGAGGACGACCCGGATTTCGCCGAGCTGATCCGTTTCGTCCTCGAAGATGCGGGCTACCGTCCAGACATCGCGTCCAGCGCCGCAGCGGCAAAATCCATGCTAAGGCAGCACGCCTACGACGCCATGACGCTCGATATCGCGCTCGCGGACCAGGACGGCGCCTCCCTGATTCGCGAACTGCGCGGGGAAGCCTATGCGCGCAATCTACCTGTCGTCGTCGTGACCGCAACGAGAGTCGCCGGCAAGGCCAGACTGGGCGGAGAACTCGCCATTGCCGACTGGCTGGATAAGCCGGTTGATCATAAACGCCTGCTTGCAGCGCTCGACAGCTCCCGCAATGATGCCGAGGGCAGCGCCGACAGTCCGCGCATTCTCCATGTAGAGGATGACCACGACGTCCATCGCTTCGTCGAAGCACTGATCACGAACATGGCCACGATCGACCACGCCTACGACCTGCAGGCAGCGCGCGCGCTGCTGTCGGAAAACGCCTACGATCTGGTGATCCTCGATCTGGGCCTGCCCGACGGTTCGGGGTGGACACTCGTACCCGTGATCGCGAGCAAACAGCCCGAACCGCGGGTGGTGGTATTCTCGGCGAGCGAACTGTCCGAGCACGATTCGCAGCAATTTGCAGCCTGTCTGCTCAAGTCGAGCACCGATAACGATCGGCTGCTGTCTACGCTTCGGACACAGATTCAACGCAACCTGCCGAGGGGCCAATGAACCCTGATCTGCTCAAGAAAATTCTCTACGTCGAGGACGAGCCCGACATCCAGACCGTGGCTACCATGGCCCTGCAGGCGCTCGGCGGCTTCGAACTCGAGTGTTGCAGCTCCGGTGCCGAGGCGGTAGCCAAGGCGCCCGCCTTCGAGCCCGACGTGATTCTGCTTGACGTCATGATGCCGGACATGGACGGCCCCTCGACATTGCGAGCCCTGCGCCAGCTCCCGGGCCTTGCCCTTACGCCGGTCATTTTCATGACCGCAAAGGTGCAACCGCAGGAGGTGGAGCATTACCGGGCACTCGGTGCGCTGGATGTCATCCACAAGCCCTTCGATCCCATGAGCCTTGCAGAACAGGTGCGCCAGATCTGGCTCCATGCGGAGGCGCTCGACCTTGAGTAAGGAAGCCCTCGCAAGCCGGCTCGCGGCGCTGCAGCGCCGCTTTATCGACCAGTTGCCAGAACGGATGCAGCGGCTGCGGGAGGCCTTGTGTCCGCCCGCCGGACAGGAAGCGTGCCTGAGCACGGCCCGCGCGCTGACGCATGGCCTCTCCGGCTCGGGCGGCACCTTCGGCTTCCCGGAAATCAGTGATGCTGCGCGGGCACTGAGCAACGCCCTTCAGCCTCATGACGAGCACCACCCACCGGAGGCCGTTCAGCCGCTGCTTGATGCGCTTCAGGCTGCAGTCAGCAAGGCCCTCCGGCAAGGTGACACGACGCCACAGCCGCTTATCGAGCGAAAGGCATCCGCCCCTGCAGACGCTGCGCTGCCAGTGTTACTGATCTCGGCCGATGAGGCGCTGATGGGCGAGCTTCGTCTCAAACTCGGCCACTTTGGCTATGCGGTTCGCGCCTTCGATACGGTGGCGGCTGCGCTTGGGCACGCGGGTGCGGACAGCCCGCTCGCCCTGATCGTCGACAGCGACTTCAGCGATGACGAGAAGGCCGGCGTTCAGCCGCTGACCGAGCATCTGTTCCCTGCGCCACCCATTCCGCCGCTGGTCTTCATCTCGGCGCGCGACGATTTCGAAGCCCGCCTGGCAGGCGTGCGAAATGGCGGGCAGGCCTATTTCACCAGACCGGTGGACATTCCTGCGCTCGCCGCCACGCTCGATACCCTGACCGAGCGTATTCCGCCGATGCCGCCAAGAGTCCTCATCATCGAGGACGACGAGAACGTTTCGCGCTTCTACGCCGAAACCCTCGATGCGTCGGGAATCGTGCCAACCTGCCTCACCGATCCGACCCGTCTCGCCCAGGCACTCTCGGAATCCCGCCCCGATCTGATCCTGATGGATCTCTACCTTCCCGGGTGCGACGGCATCGAACTGGCCTCGCTGATCCGGCAGCAGGACGCCTATGTCAGCGTTCCGATCGTGTTCCTGTCCAGCGAAACAGCCGAGGAGCAGCAACTGCTCGCGCTCAAGAGTGGCGCTGACGACTATCTCACCAAGCCGGTCGATCCGACACGGCTGGTATCCGTCATCTGCAGCCGCGCACGGCGGGCAGGTGTGCTGCGCGAGCATATCGACCACGACAGCCTTACCGGCCTGCTCAATCACGGCAGGCTCGAAGAGCGATTGGAGCTCGAGCTGCTGCGCTCCAAACGGCTCGGACATCCACTGGCGTTCGCAATGATCGACCTCGATCATTTCAAGTCGGTCAACGACAACCATGGTCATGCCGCGGGCGACCAGGTGTTGCGCGCCCTCGCACGGCTGCTGCAGAGCCGGCTGCGCCGCACCGATGTTGCAGGCCGCTACGGTGGCGAGGAATTCGCCCTCATCCTGACCGACACCGACGGGGCGTCGGCGCAGCGAATCCTCGAGATGCTGCGCAAGGAGTTCGCCGCCTTGAGCCACCTTGCGGACGGCGCGAGCTTTCACGTCAGCTTCAGTTGCGGTATCGCCGACTTTCCCACCCATCCGGATGCACCGTCCCTCACGACAGCCGCCGACGATGCGCTTTACGACGCCAAGGAGCGCGGTCGCAACCGCATCGAACTGGCCCCCTCCCCCCATGCCCGCCCGGCCGCCTAGCACGGAGCACATCCATGGAAGCATTGCCCTCACTCAAGGTTCTGGTCGTCGAGGACGATCCCTTGCAGCGCGAAGCCTGCGAAGCCTTTCTCGGGGCGCTGGGCCAGCGCGTCGTCACGACAGCCACTGGCGATGACGCCATTGCCCTTTTCGAGCGAGAGGAACCCGACCTTGTCCTGATGGATGTGTTGCTGCCGACGATCGACGGCTTCGAGACCACGCGCCGCCTCCGGGCGCAGTGTGGCGAACGCTGGGTGCCAATCATCTACCTCACCGTCCTCGACAGCTCCGCACGGCTGATCGAGGGACTGGAAGCAGGAGGCGACGACTATCTGGTGAAGCCGGTGAGCGTGGATATTCTGGAGGCCAAGCTTCGCTCCGTGATTCGCACGCTCTCGCTGTACCGGCAGATCGAAGAGTCGCGTGACGACCTGAAGCGCGCAAACATCACGCTCACCCGCGCCAACCGGGAGCTCGACACCTTCGCCTATTCGGTCGCACATGATCTGAAGGCACCGCTGCGCGCAATCGACGGCTACCGCGGGCTACTGATGGAAGACTACGCCGAACGCCTGGCGCCCGAGGCGAAGGGCTACCTCGAGCGAATCGGCCTCAGTGTCGCCCACATGAACACCCTGATCGACGACATGCTCGTCTATTCGCGCATCGAACGCAGCACACAGAAAACCACTACACTGGAACTGAAGCCGCTCATTGAGAGCGCCTTGCAGTTCTATCAGCGCGAACTCGACGCGAGCAAGGCGCACGTCACTGTCACCGCCACAGGCAGCCTGAGTGCAGATCGCAGGGGGATCGAACTTGCGCTCAGAAACCTCATCGGCAATGCCGTGAAGTTCGTGGCATCGGAGCCTTCCCCAAGCATTGAAATCGGCTTTGAGCAAAACGCCGATCGCCAGCACCTGTGGGTCAGTGATAACGGAATCGGCTTTGACATGCGGCACAGCAACCGCATATTCGACATATTTCAGCGCCTGCACCCGTCGGACCGATACCCTGGCACCGGCATCGGACTCGCAATCGTGAGAAAGGCCATCGAGCGCATGGGCGGGCGCACATGGGCTGAAAGCAGCCCGGGCAAGGGCGCCTGCTTCCACCTGGAATGGCCCGCCTGAAAGGTATTGTGAGGTGAAGACCTGCCCGGCCCGGGCAAGATCACTGCCTCGCCGGCGACAGACCGGCGCTCAGCGGATCATGCGCCGCGCACAGCACTGACCACCACCCATGCCGGCGGAACAGATCAGGCCGAAACGCGAACCGTGGAGGGTGCGGCCTGGCTGCTCGGACGCGACGAATTGTCCAGATAGAGCTGAACCGCGGGCTGGTTTGCGGCCGAAGCGGCGTCGGGTTCGTTTTCTGCCTGAGCAGTCGCGGTCGACACACCACGCGCGCCCGCCGAAGCTTCCGGCGTCTGCCGGACACTCGCAGGATCGCTGGCCGGCCCCGGTGTCGCCACGGCTGATTCAGTCTCACGGCTTGCTGCTGCCTCTGCGGGCCGGGTCACGACTTCGACCCCGCTTTCGTTTGCCTGAGCAGCCTGCGCGCTCAGGACTGCGGCCTGCTCCGCAGCCCGGCCCTCTTCGCTGATGCTGACCTGCGCCGAGGACTCGGTGTCTTCGGCACCCGAATCGCGGACGACCGCCTGCTCGGCCTGTCGTGACGACTGGCGGGCTGATTGCAAAGCTGCAGTATCCGCTGCGGGAAGCCGCATTGTGGTATCCATGATGCCCTCCGGTATCAGGCGTCCTCCGACGCCAGACGGCCCGGGCGTTCAGCCGCCAGATCAGGCTGACGCTCGCGGCGTGCGACTAAAGTATAGACCGTCGGTACGACAAAGAGTGTGAAGAAAGTGCCCAGCAGCAGACCGCCGACAATCACCCAGCCGATCTGTTGCCGGCTCTCCGCCCCGGCGCCCGTGGCCAGTGCGAGCGGAATCGCGCCCAGCACCATGGCGCCGGTGGTCATGAGAATGGGGCGCAAACGCGTGACCGATGCCTCGATGACCGCGGTACGCAGCGACTCGCCCCCTTCGCGCAACTGGTTGGCGAACTCGACGATCAGGATGCCGTGCTTGGTGATCAGGCCCACCAGCGTGACCAGCCCGATCTGGCTATACACATTGAGCGTACCGCCGGTCAGCCACAGCGCAGCAAGCGCCCCAGCCATCGACAGCGGGACGGTGAGCATGATGATCAAGGGATCGCGGAAACTTTCGAACTGGGCAGCCAGCACCAGATAGATGAAGGCCAGTGCGAGCAGAAAGGTCAGCGCGAGACTTGCGGAACTGCTCTTGAACTCACGCGACTGCCCATCGTAGTCGATGGTGTAGCCAGCCGGCAGCACGCGGCGGCTGACTTCTTCCACGAAGGCGAGGGCCTCACCCATCGAGTAGTCGGGTGCCAGATTGGCCGTGATTGCCACCGCACGACGCTGGCCAAAGTGATTGAGCTCGCGCGGGCTCAGACTCTCATCCACGGTGAGCAGATTGGACAGCGGCACCATCCCGCCATCCTTGCCGCGCACGAAGATGTCGCGGATGTCCCGCGGGTCGGTCCGGCTGCCGGCATCCATCTGCACCACCACGTCGTACTGCTCCGCATCGCGCTTGTAGCGCGTGACCTGGCGGCCGCCGAGCATGGTTTCAAGCGTGCGTCCGATGACATCGATCGAAACCCCGAGGTCTGCGGCCTTCTCCCGGTCGACAAGCACCCCGAGTTCGGGCTTGGTGAGCTTCAGATCGGTGTCCGGCGAGATGAAGCCGGGGTTGGCCTGCAACTCGTCGACAATCCTGTCGGTGTACTCACCCAGCTCCTCGTACGACGCCGAACTGAGCACCACGACATTGATCGGACGCGACCGCGAACTCTGCCCGAAGGCTGCCGGCAAGACCGGGAAGGCATTGATGCCGGGAATCGCCCTCAGCTTTGGCCCCAGTTCGCTCGCGATCGCGGACGCATTGCGCTCGCGCTCCGACCAGTCGGTAAAGCCGGCAAAGGAGATGCCCTGGGATACCGTCGGATTCCCGGTGATGACCAGATAGCGATCAATGTCGGCCGTGCGGCTGAAGATGTCCTCGACCTGTGCCGCGTAGCGCGCCATGTAATCGATCGTCGCCCCTTCCGGGCCGCTGAAGATGCTGACCACCCGGCCGCGATCCTCGACCGGCGCCAGTTCGGATTTGAGCGCCCCGAGCAGCACTACCGCGGAGGCCGCGACCAGGCCGAAGGCGAGCATCACCAGCCAGCGCAGTTCCAGCATGCGCGTGAGCATACGCCGGTAGGTGGAACCAAGGCCGACGAGAAAGCGTTCGATCAGGAGGTACAGCCATCCATGACTGCGTTCATGGCGCAGCAGCTTTGAGCACATCATCGGCGACAGCGTGAGCGCCACGAAACCCGACACGATCACCGCCCCCGCCAGGGTCAGCGCAAACTCGGCGAAGAGCTTGCCCGTCCGGCCGGTCATGAAGGCAACCGGTGCATACACTGCGGCCAGGGTGACGGTCATCGCCACGACCGCGAAGCCAATCTCCTTTGCGCCACGGAAGGCCGCCGCCATCGGCGCCATGCCCTCCTCGATATGGCGGTAGATGTTCTCCAGCACCACGATGGCATCGTCGACCACCAGCCCGATGGCGAGCACCAGCGCCAGCAGCGTCAGCGTATTGACCGAAAACCCCATCACATACATCAGCGCGAAAGCCCCGACCAGCGACACCGGGATGGTGACCAGGGGCACCAGCATCGCGCGCCAGTTGCGCAGGAAGAACAGGCAAACGATCGCCACCAGCAGCACCGCTTCCCAGATGGTGGAGAACACGGACGCGATGGAGCGCTCGATGAACACGGTCGTGTCATTGGCGATCGTCATCGACATGCCCTCGGGCAGCTCGGCCTCGAGCCTGGGCAACATCTCCAGCAAGCCCTTCTTGAGCTCCAGTGGATTGGCTGTGGACTGCTTGATCAGACCCAGCGAAATGGCGGGCTTGCCCATGAAGCGCACCGACGTGCGCTCATTGGCGGGCGCCACCTCGACACGGCCGATGTCGCGAATCCGCACCGGGTAGCCATCAGGCGTGCTGGCCTGACGCACCACCACCGCACCGAACTGCTGCGGATCGACCAGGTCGGTGCGCGCCACCACCGCGAACTCGCGCTCGCGCCCCTCGATGCGCCCAGCAGGAAGTTCGACGTTCTGACGCCGGATGGCATCCTCGACATCCTGCGCGACGAGACCGAAGGCGGCCAGGCGATCGCGATCGATCCACACCCGCATCGAGTAGCGGCGCTCGCCATACACGCGCGCATCGGCCGCCCCCGGCAAGGTCTGCAGCCTGGGCTTGACGATGCGGCTGGCAAAGTCGCTCATCTCCAGCGGCGAATGGCGGTCGGACGAGAACGCGACCCAGATGATCGGGCTGGCATCGGCCTCCACCTTGGCGATCACCGGTTCGTCCACATCATCGGGCAGCATTCGGCGCGCCCGCGACACCCGGTCGCGCACGTCGGCAGCCGCACTGTCGGCACTGCGCTCGATGCGGAAGCGCACCGTAATCTGGCTGCGCTCCTGGCGACTGATCGACGACAGCACATCGACGCCTTCGATTCCGGCCAGCGAGTCTTCCAGTGGCTTGGTGACCTGGGATTCGACGATTTCGGCACTGGCGCCGCGATACGTGGTATCGACCGTGACCACGGGTTCGTCGATATTTGGATACTCGCGAATGGTCAGACGCGACAGTGACATCAGGCCGACGAGCAGCACCATCAGCGACAGCACGGTCGCAAAGACCGGGCGCTTGATGCAGATTTCGGAAAGAACCACGGTGCCCTCGCTCTCAGTCCGTGCCAGCGGCGGCGACCGCAGCCACCGGCACGATGCTCACCGCAGCACCATCGCGCAGCTTGAGCTGACCGGCCGTCACCACCGTATCGCCGACGGCAGGCCCTTCGACGAGTTCGACCATGCCGGCCCGACGTGCCCCGGTGAGCACATCAACCCGTTTTGCCCTGCCTTCATCGACGCGATAGACGAACTGCACGTTTCCAGGTGCGGCAACCAGCGCCTCTTCGGGAACGACAGGCACCTCGGGGCGGGCCTCCAGAATCAGGCGCACGCGCACGAAAACGCCTGGGCGCAGACGATTGCCGCTGTTCGCCAGCCGGGCACGCAATTGCACCGCACGGCCCTGGGCATCGACCAGCGGGTCGATGGCGTCGAGCGTGGCGTCGAAACGCTCGCCCGGCAGCACATCGCTCGTGACTTCGAGCCGCTGCCCGACCTGCAGCCGGCCGAGGTAAAGCTCGGGCAAGCGGAAATCAAGCTTGAGCGTGGCAACATCCTCAACGTTGACCAGCGCTTCGCCATCCTTGATGTAGTCGCCGACACTCACCTTGCGGATCCCGGCAATGCCGTCGAATGGGGCTCGGATCCGGGTGCGCTCGAAACGCGCCTGCGCCAGCGCCACCGATGCGCGCGCCGCCTCCAGCTGTGACTGCGCGGTGTCGAGGCCGCTCTGGCTGAAGAATTTGCGCGCGAACAGATCTTCCGCACGGCGGTGATTGGCCACGGCCAGATTCAGACTCGCCTGCGCCTGCAGCAGTTCTGCGCGCTGCACGGAGGCATCGAAAGCCACCAGCACGTCCCCTTTGCGCACCGGCGAACCGTCGCGAAAGCCAATCTCTGCAATACGGCCGGCCACCTCCGGGCGCAGCACGACCGATTCGTTGGACACCAGGGACCCCACTGCGGTGACATCGTCGGCCATGGGCTGAGTCCTGACCGGCTGCACCTCCACCGCCACAGCAGCGGCAACGGCCTTGGCAGCACCGGACTGCGCAGCGGCCGAGGCCGGCGCACCGCCGGTGCGAACAGACATCGTGGAAGAACGACTGGACTGCCAGGCATAGAGCCCGAGCATCACAAGTCCGGCAAGGCTCAGGGCAAGGACCAGCGGGCGGCGGTTGGACATGACATCGAAACTCTGGTCAGGTTGAACGACAAATGGGCGAAGAATTGTCACACAACACGCATATGACGGGCGGACCAAACGCACCGCTCCGGTCGCAGCGATTTTTCTGTGACGGCAGCATTCAGAGCACAAGCTGCGTCCGGAGTTCCATTTGCACCAAAGCCTTTTTGCACGGGCGCCTGCGGGTCACACGAGGCGCCGGCCCGAGCGCGCATCCACACACCCTCCAAGGCGCGGATTACACAAACAAAAAGGCCGGAAAACATCTCCGGCCCTCGTACTGCATCATCCGTGAATCTCAGCGCTCAGCCGACGATGGTCTGCGCCTCTCCATCCTGGCGCGCATCGATGCGACCGATCCGGTGCACCGTCTCGCCTGCAGCACTCAGCTGTGCAGTCACCGCGTCGGCCTGGTCTGCTGCAACCACCACCGCCATGCCGATACCGCAGTTGAACACCCGGTACATCTCCTGCATGTCGACGTTGCCGGCCTCCTGCAGCCACTGGAACAGCGGCGGCAGCGTCCAGCTCGCTGCGTCGATGCGTGCGACGAGTTCGTCGCGCAGGATGCGCGGCACGTTTTCGGTAATGCCGCCACCGGTAATATGGGCCATGCCCTTGACCACGCCCGGCATCGACTGCATCAGCGCCAGCAGCGGCTTGACGTAGAGGCGGGTCGGCTCCATCACCACGTCGCGGAACTTGCGGCCATGGAAATCGGCGTCCAGATCAGGCTGGGCGACGTCGATGATCTTGCGGATCAGCGAGTAGCCGTTGGAATGCGCACCGCTCGAGGCCAGGCCAAGCACCACGTCGCCCGGCACGATCTTCGAGCCGTCGATGATGTCGGCCTTCTCCACAGCACCCACCGCAAAGCCGGCGAGGTCGTATTCGCCATCGGGGTACATGCTGGGCATCTCGGCGGTTTCGCCGCCGATCAGGGCGCAACCGGAGAGTTCGCAGCCCTGGGCGATGCCCTTGACCACATCGGCCGCGGTGTCGACATCGAGCTTGCCGCAGGCAAAGTAGTCGAGAAAGAACAGCGGCTCCGCACCTTGCACCAGAATATCGTTCACACTCATGGCCACCAGGTCCTGACCAACGGTGTCATGCTTGTTCCAGTGGAACGCCAGCTTGAGTTTGGTGCCTACGCCGTCAGTGCCGGACACCAGCACCGGCTCGCGGTATTTTTTCGACAGTTCGAACAGCGCGCCGAAACCGCCGATGCCACCGAGCACTTCGGGACGCATGGTGCGCTTGGCGAAAGGCTTGATGCGGTCGACCAGGGCGTCGCCGGCCTCGATGTCGACACCGGCATCACGATAGGAAAGGGAGGTTTTGTGCGCGCTCAAGATCGTTCCTCTGGCAGTACGGAAGCAGAATTCAACCCCTGTGGCAGCGCCCCGAGCTTGAGGCAATACCGCCAAGTGGCTACATTTACGTGTTTCGCGGGTCATATCGGCCCGCAGCTAGCCCATAATTTTACTTGAAATGAACACGCCCCGCGCCGATCGTCTGCAAACTGCTGCCTGGGCAGGTGCCGCCCTGGCACTGGTCGGCCTGTTCTGGCTGCTGTCTCCCATCCTTGCCCCCTTCGTCGTAGCCGGCGTGTTTGCCTACATCTGCGACCCTGCGGTCAATTGGCTGGTGCGACGAAAAGTGCCGCGCGCCGCCGCCGTGCTGCTGGTCATCACCGGCCTCGGCCTGATTCTGGTCACGCTGACGCTGATCCTGATGCCGATGCTGTACCGCGAAGCCGTCACCCTGATGCGACGCCTGCCCGACCTGATCGAGCTGTTCAACCTCCGCGTGAGCCCCCTGCTGCAGGCACGCTTCAATATCGACCTGCAGCTTGATTCGGCGCAGGTCCGCAGCTGGATGACCCAGCACTGGGACAATGCGCAGGACCTGATCCCCATCCTGCTCGGTCATCTCAAGACGGGCGGAATGGCCATCGTCGGCGTGCTTGCCAACCTGTTCCTGATTCCGGTGGTGATGTTCTATCTGCTGCAGGAGTGGCCGCGCATTGTTGCGGGCCTGCAACACATCGTGCCACGCCCCTGGATCGGCCGCACCATGCGCATCATCGGCGACGTCGACTCCGTGCTGTCGGAGTTCCTGCGCGGTCAGCTCTCGGTGATGCTGTTGCTGGCCATTTTCTACAGCCTCGGCCTCTGGCTTGCCGGACTCAAGTTCGCGCTGCCGGTCGGCGTCATTACCGGCCTGCTCGTGTTCATTCCCTACGTCGGCTTTGGCGGGGGCCTGCTGCTGGCCATTCTCGCTGCCCTGCTGCAGGGCGACAGCTGGTCGCCGCTGATCGGTGTCGCCGTGGTCTATGGCATCGGTCAGCTGCTCGAGAGTTTTCTGCTCACGCCCTACCTGGTCGGCGAGCGCATCGGCCTGCATCCGCTGGCCGTCATCTTCGCCCTGATGGCCTTCGGCCAGCTGTTCGGTTTTGTCGGCGTGCTGGTCGCACTGCCGGTGAGTGCAGCCTTGCTGGTCGGCCTGCGCGAACTCAGCGCAGCCTGGTTTTCCAGCCCGGTCTATCTGGGCCAACGGAAGGACACATGAAGCAACTGGTACTGGACATCCGCAGCGACGCCCCACCCACGCTGGACAATTTCGTGGTCGGCGCCAACAGCGAGCTCGTCGCCAGCCTGTCGCTTCTCGCGACCGACCGCAGCCTGCTGCCCGCGCCCCATCTCTACCTGTGGGGGACGAGCGGCAAGGGCCGCAGCCACCTGCTTCAGGCTGCGGTCGCGGTTGCCGCCGCCAATGGGCGCCAGACGCACTACCTGAATGCAGACACCGTGCGCGATGCGCTGCCCGAGACCCCCGACGCGCTGCTGGCAATCGACGACATCGACCGTCTGCGCCCGGAAGCGCAGATCGCGCTCTTCAACGCATTCAACCGCGCCCGGCTCAATGGACAATCGCTGCTGCTGGCGGGCCTGCAGCCGCCGCTCGCCCTCGCGCTGCGCGAAGACCTGCGAACACGCATCGGACAGAGCCTGATCTTCGAAGTGCAGCCGCTGGACGACGATTCACGCGCAGCGATTCTCGCAACACTGGCCGAACGCCGCGGTCTGCGCCTGGCCGACGAAGTCGTCGACTTCCTGATGCGCCACGGTCGTCGCGACCTGCCCAGCCTGCTCGCGGCGTTCAACGCACTCGACGCCGCATCGCTGGAACAGAAGCGCCCGATCACCCTGCCCCTGCTGCGCGAGATGATGCAGCAGGGCCTGGCAATCTGAATCGCGCTTCACTCCCCGTATCGACAACATCACCACGCTTACCCGGAACACCTCATGGATCTCGTACTGTTCGACCTCGACAACACCCTGCTTGCCGGTGACTCAGACTTCGCCTGGGCTCAGTTCCTGATTGGCAAGGGCGTACTCGACCGTGAAGTGCAGGAGGCGAAGAACATTGCCTTCTATGAACAGTACAAGAATGGCACCCTCGACATTCACGAGTTCCTCGACTTCCAGCTTGCACCGCTCGCCCGCCACCCACGCGAACAACTCGACATGTGGCACCGCGAGTTCATGGAACAGAGCATTCGGCCGATGATCACCCCGAAGGCCAGAGCCCTGGTCGAGCAACACCGCTCAAGCGGCGCGATGGTCGCTGTGGTTACGGCCACCAACAGCTTCGTCACTGGCCCGATCGTGCGCGAATTCGGCATTCCACACCTGATCGCCACCATCCCTGCCCAGGAGAACGGCCAGTTCACCGGCAAGCCACGCGGCACCCCCTCGTTCAAGGCGGGCAAGATCGAACGCGTCGATGCCTGGCTCGAATCCCTCGGCCTCCACGATGGCAGCTTCGACAGCACCTGGTTCTACAGCGACTCGCACAACGACCTGCCGCTGATGCAGCGCGTGCAGCAACCGGTTGCGGTCGACCCGGACGACACCCTGCGCGCGTACGCAGCAAACCACGCCTGGCCGGTGATCTCGCTGCGCTGAACACTCAGAACGGAAACGGCCCGGGGAAGCTGTCGATATAGCTCGAGTGGCTGACCATCGGCATGCCGGGCACACAGCGGTGGAGCGATACCCGCCCGGGCTCGAGGCAGTATGCGAGTGCCGCCCCCTGGCGCAGATCGAGCGCAACCTGGTGCGCCGCCGAACTGGCGACATGCACGGGCACCCCGCCCACCGTTGTTTGAATGGGGCGGTGCACGTGCCCGCACACGATGCCCGACACGGAGGCGTTTCTGCGGACGATTTCTCCAAACCGATCACGCCCGTGCAGCAGCCCGCAACGATCCATTGCCTCGATGCCGGTGTCGAACGGCGGGTGGTGCATGAAGATCAGCACCGGCGTCCCGCCGCCCCCGGTCAATGCGTTTTCGAGCCATGCGAGACGATTCGCACATAGTTCGCCATAAGCCTTGCCGTCTACCGACGTATCCAGCCCGATGAGCCGTAACTGCGGCCCTTCGATCACGAACGACGCGTGCCCCGGCTCACGCGCGGGGACTTGAACCGGCAGACAGTCACGCATCATCGCCGCCGAGTCATGATTGCCGGGAACGGCAAATACCGGCATCTGCAGCGCAGACAGTGATTCGCGGACAAGGGCGTACTCGTCCGCACCGCCGTGCTCGGTCAAGTCACCGCTGACCAACACGACATCGGGGCGTGGCACCAGGCGGTTCAGGTGGGCAACCGCCCGCTCAAGGCACTGCAGGGGGGCGACCCTTCCGCCCAGAAAGCCGCTCTCACGGCTGATGTGCAGGTCCGAGACCTGGGCAACGAGCATGCATGCCTCCTCTTCATCCTTCGTTTGACACCACCCGGGCGGCGAACCGGCGTGTCACCAGCTGCCATCGAAGCACTCTGCTGTGACACCACGATGAAGAACACATCATTCCAACAAATTTCAACACTGAAACCTCGCCAATCAACAACTATCAACAAATCGTCACGCTGTCGTAACCAGCCAGACCGAAAGTGCGGGGGCCCGGTTTTCGGCGGTCTCCGGTGTTCGCGAGACGCTCCCGCCGCGAATGTCGTGCGATCTACCCTCCCATCGCGAAGAAGGATCAACGATCATGAATTCCAGCAATACCCGCATCTCGAGGCGCACTTTCCTCGGCAACACCGCAGCCCTGTCAGTCGCCGGCATGCTCGGCGGCATGCCCCTGCTGGCATCAGGCAAGGAACAGGTCAAGCTCAGCTTCATGTATCCGGTCGGCGTATCCGGCGACATCAACCGCATCGTCTCCGGCATGATCAGTGGCTTCAACGCCGCTCACCCGGACATTCTTGTCGAGGCCATCTACGCAGGCAGCTACGACAATACCGAACAGAAAGTCATGACCTCACTCGGTGTTGGCGACCCTCCGGGCACGTGGCTGCCGATCAACTCCGCACTGCAGACCTTCCTCAGCATGGGTGCGCTCGAGGACGTCACTGCGCTGGCCAAGGCGGATGACATCTACCAGGACTTCCTGCCCGGCTTCCTTGGCACCTGCATTTCGGACGACAAGCTTTACGGCCTGCCCTTCCAGTGCAGCACGCCTGTCCTGTATTACAACAAGGCCGCACTGGCCAAGGCCGGCATCAAGTCCGCCCCCAACAACTGGGACGAACTGTTCGCGACTGCAAAGGCGCTGACCGTACGTCAGGGGCAGGACGTCACCCAGTGGGGCCTGACCATCGGCGGCGGATGGCACGACTGGATGTTCGAGAGCTACGTCCGGCAGAACGGGCTGGTGCCGTGGACCAAGGACAAGGTGATGTTCGACGCCGCCGAATCGGTGGATGCGCTCGAATTCTGGCTGCGCATGGCGCAAGCCGGCGTAATGCCGACCGCATCCACCTGGCAGGGCTCGGCCAACGACTTCATGGCAGGACGCACGGCCATGCTCTACCACTCCACCGGGTCGATGACCAATCTGCGCAAGTCCTCCCCGTTCGAGGTCGGCGTCGCACCGATGCCCAAGAACAAGACCTTTGGCGCGAGCATGGGCGGTGGCCCGATCCTGATCGCCAAGCATCAGCCCGACGCGCACAAGCGTGCATGCTGGGCCTTTGCGCGCTGGATGACCAACACGGCCAACCAGTCCATGTGGTGCAAGGAAACCGGCTACCTCGCCGCGCGCAAGTCGTCGTGGGAAAGCGCCGAAATGACGAGTTTTGTTGCCGAGGTGCCGGAGGCAAGGATTGCCCTCGACCAGGCCGCCTTCGCCGGCGCCTTCCTGCAGGTGCCGGGCTATCACAAGGTGCGCGAGTATCTGAAGAGCGCGATCGACCGCACCCTGATCGGTGAAATCCGCCCCGACGCTGCGCTGCGTGAGGCAACCGCCAGCTCGAATCGCGAGATTCAGCGCATGTTGCGCCGGCGCGGCTGAGCCTGCACCCGGGGCACGGATACCTCAGGTATGCGTGCCCCGCCCCTTCCGCAAGGACGATCTGCAAATGCCCCGATTCAAGCACGAAGACCTGCGCGACATTCCTGCCGCGGCCCTGATGCTGCTGCCGTCGCTCGTGTTTCTGGCCCTGTTCACCTACTGGCCGATCCTGCGTTCGGTCTGGTTCAGCTTTCACGATGTCATGCTCGGTTCGCCGGAGATCTTCTTCCTCGGGCTGGAGAATTACACCCGCCTGCTCGCCGACGGCCTGTTCTGGAAGTCTTTCGGCAACACCGCCCTGTACACGCTGCTCACGATCCCGCTGTCCATCATCTGTGCACTGCTGCTTGCCGTCGCCCTCGACACCAGGCTGCGCGGCATGGCCTTCTACCGCTCGGCCTTTTTCTACCCGGTCATGATCCCGTCGGTCGCCGCCGGCATGGTGTGGGTATTTCTGTATGCCCCCGGTTACGGCCCGATCAACGGGCTCATGGCTGCACTCGGGCTGCCCCGCCTCGAATGGCTCTACGACCGCAGCTGGGCCATGCCGGCCATCATCCTGATGAGCATCTGGAAATACGCCGGTTATTTCATGCTGATTCTGCTGGCGGCCCTGCAGCTGGTACCGCGCGACCTCTACGAAGCGGCGAGGCTGGACGGCGTCTCCGCCTCACGCCAATTGCTGCACATCACGATCCCGCTCATCTCGCCGACGCTCTACTTCGTGATCATCATCGGCGTGCTGCATTCGTACCAGATCTTCGATTACGTCTATGTGATGACGCAGGGCGGACCGGCAGACGCAACCAATGTATTGACCTTCTACATCTACCAGAACGCCTTCCAGTTTCAGGACATCGGCTATGCGTCGGCCGTCGCCAATGCCTTGCTCGTGTTCATCATGGCCCTGATCGCCATCCTTGCTGCCACGCTCGGGCGTCGGGTTCACTACCTCGGCAACTAGAGAAGGACTCGCTCATGCGTCATACCCTAAGCAAGTACTGGCACCACCTCGTGCTGTTGCCGCTCGCAATGCTCTGGCTCAGCCCCATGCTCTGGATCGGCGTCACTTCGCTCAAGACCAAGTCAGAGGTCTTCGACAGCGCAGCCAGCTGGCTACCCAGTGTCGCACAGTGGTCAAACTACCCTGCTGCCCTGTCGGTAGCGCCCTTCGGCCGTTACCTGATCAACTCGGTGCTGGTTACGGGCAGCATCATCGCTGCCCAGCTCATTACCATCACCCTGGCCGCTTACGCATTCGCCCGTCTGCGCTTCCCGGGCAAAAACCTGTTGTTCGGGCTGTTTCTGGTGCAGATCATGTTTCCGATCTACGCGATCTTTCTGACCAACTTCGTGACCATCCGTGAGCTCGGCCTGATGAACAGCCTGTGGGCGCTGATCGTCCCCTTCGTCGCCAGCGGCTACGGCACCTTCATGCTGCGCCAGGCCTTCCGCCAGGTACCCGCAGAGCTGGCCGATGCCGCCCGCCTCGACGGATGCGGACACCTGTCGACGCTGTGGCACGTATATCTTCCGCTAGTAAAACCGACCCTGGTGGCGTTTGCCATCATCTCCGTGGTGACGCACTGGAACGACTACATGTGGCCGCTACTGGTCACCAACAGTGAGGAAGTGCGCACCCTGCCGATCGGGCTCGGACTGCTGGCCAAGGCCGACAGCGGCGCCGACTGGACAAGGCTGATGGCCGCCACGATCGTCGTTGTCTCGCCGCTGCTGCTGTTCTTCGTCATTTTCCAACGCCGCTTCGTCGACAGCTTCATGCATGCCGGCATCAAGTAAATCGAATAAGCAGAAAGGACCACACTGATGGCAAGCCTCTCATTGCAACAGGTCGGCAAGACCTACGGTACCCAGACCGCCGTCGAAGCCCTCGACCTGGACATCGCCGACCGCGAATTCACCGTTCTCGTCGGCCCCTCGGGCTGCGGAAAATCCACCACCCTGCGGATGATCGCCGGCCTGGAGAGCATCACGTCCGGCCGTCTGCTGATCGACGGCAAGGATGTGACCGAGGTTCCGCCACAACAACGTGACATCGCGATGGTGTTTCAGTCATATGCACTCTATCCGCACATGACGGCCTACATGAACATGGCCTTCGGGTTGATGAAGAGCACACGCCTGGACAAGCGCGAGATCGAAGCACGGGTACACGAAGCTGCATCCATCCTGCACATCGAGGATCTGCTGCTGCGCAAACCCAACGAACTCTCCGGTGGTCAGCGCCAGCGCGTGGCCATTGGGCGAGCCCTGGTCCGCAAACCCAAGGTTTTCCTGTTTGATGAACCCCTGTCCAACCTCGATGCAAAGCTACGCAACCACATGCGCGCCGAACTCAAGCGTCTGCATTCGGAGTTGGGCATCACTGTGGTTTACGTCACCCACGACCAGGTGGAGGCCATGACACTCGGGACCCGGATCGCCGTCATGGCTGCAGGCCGGTTGCAGCAATTCGACACGCCGATGACGGTGTACCGCAAGCCCGCCAACACCTTCGTCGCCGCCTTTATCGGCGCCCCCGAAATGAATCTCCTGCGATGCCATCACAGTCAAACAGCTGAAGGCAGGGTCATCGATGGCATGTCGTTCAGGATCACGCTCGACGGTCCAACGCCAGCACCGGCAGGCGACGACATCCTCCTCGGGATCCGCCCCGAGGAACTCTTTCTTGCGCCGGCGGATACACTGCCTGGGGGGCAATTCATGGCCCACGGCACGGTCGGCCGGGTCGAGTTGCTCGGAGCTGACGCGCTGGCAGAGGTGGATCTGGGGCACCATCGCCTCGTTGCTCGGGTCAGCGCAGAACAGCTGCCGCAACCCGGACAGCAGGTCGTGCTCGGCATCGACACCCGTCGCGCACGGCTTTTCGACCCTGTTTCCGGATCCGCACAGGCCTGAGCGAAGCGCGACAGAAATGAATATCAGACAAGAGAAAATAGTCGAAATCCTCCACGCCACCCCCACCCTGAGCATTCTGGAACTGGCACGCTCGCTCAACGTTTCGGATGAGACCATTCGCCGCGATCTCAAACGCCTTGCGGACGAAGGCCTCATCGAGCGCTTTCACGGCGGGGCCCGTCTGAGCGCGGAACATTCCGAAGCGCCTTTCAAGCAACGCCTGCGCACCCGGGCGTCAAGCAAGCACGCAATTGCTTGTGCCAGCGCCGAACTGGTCGCTGAGGACAGCACGCTGTTTCTGGACAACAGCAGCACTGCCTGTTTTCTTGCGCGGCGACTTGCTCGACGCAAGGGTCTCACCATCATCACCCCCTCGATTCAGGTCGCCAGGCTGCTTGCCGAAGGAGGCAACAGCAACCGCATAATCGTTCCTGGGGGCGAGTTGCGCACCAGTGACATGACAATGGTAGGTGCATCTGCAATCAGCTTTGCGGCACAATTCTCGCCTGCCCTGTTCATGCTGTCGGTCGCTGCCTTGACGACGGGCGGCTGCCTGGATTTTGACCTTTACGAAGCCGAGTACAAGCGCACACTGATCCCGCACGCCGCGCAGGTCGTCCTGCTTGCGGATGCGAGCAAATTCGGCAGTGCAGGCCTCGTCCGCACCTGCAGCCTCGACGACATCGACGTCCTCGTTACCGACTCGCAACCACCCGTCGAACTGGCGCAGGCGCTCGCCCCCCGGACACGCGTCATCGTGGCGAACGTCAATCATGAACAAGGCGAGCTGGAGCGCGCCTGATTCTGTCGTCTCGCATCAAACTGATCGCTGGAAGCTCACAGCATCATGCTGACACTGCGACGCGCCCCATGGCCCGCTGCTGTTGCCGTGCGTCGAGCAGGCGACCGCGGTCAGTCCAAACGATTCCGGTGCACATCCGCCACAGCGCGTGCTCCGACGGGTATCTCGTCGCCCTGAACACGCCAATCCGTCATGGCCTGCGGCTGCATCGGTTATGATTGCAGGCTTGACTCGCACGAAAAACTAAAGCCTCGATGATTCGAAAACTGCTACGCAAGGTCTTTACCCGCGTTGCCACCCCTGTCCGCACCGACCCGGCCCTGATTCCCGTCGACCTGCATGGCATTCGCAGCGAACAACTTTCGCCCGCTGCGCGCAAGACCTGCGCCGTGCTCCAGGAGAACGGTCACAAGGCCTATGTGGTTGGCGGCGCAGTGCGTGACCTGCTGATCGGCCACCCCCCCAAGGATTACGATGTGGCTACCAGTGCCACACCGGAACAGGTTCGCGCGCTGTTCCGGCGCTCGCGCATCATCGGCCGCCGCTTCAAGATCGTGCACGTGATGAGCGGGCCCGAGACCATCGAAGTCTCGACCTTCCGCGCCAGTCAGGACGCCGAGACCGACGAGCACGGACGCGTCCTGCACGACAACGTTTACGGCTCGCAGGAAGAAGACGCCAGCCGACGCGATTTCACGGTCAATGCGCTGTACTACGATCCGGGCACCGAAACCATCATCGATTACCACCACGGCGTTGCCGATGTGCGGCAGAAGACGCTGCGCATCATCGGCGACCCGCGCACACGGTATCGCGAAGATCCGGTGCGGATGCTGCGCGCCGTGCGCCTCGGCGCCAAGCTTGGGCTGTCGATCGACCCGGCCGCGCGCGCGCCGATCCGCGAGATGGCCGTGCTGCTGGAAAACGTGCCCGCGGCACGCCTGTTCGACGAGATGCTCAAGCTGCTGTTCTCGGGCTACGCGGTCAAGTGTCTGACCCAGTTGCGCGAAGAAGGCCTGCATCACGGCCTGCTGCCACTGCTCGACGTCATCCTCGAGCAGCCGATGGGCGAACGCTTCGTGTGGCTGTCGCTGGAGAACACCGACGAACGCGTGCGCCAGGACAAATCCGTCTCGCCGGGCTTTCTCTTCGCCACCTTGCTGTGGCACGAAGTGCTCAAGGCCTGGGAGGTTCGCAAGAGTGCCGGCGTCGCAAATCAGCCCGCACTGTTCGAGGCGATGGACGAAGTCCTCGATACACAGGCGCGCAAGCTCGCGATCACCCGCCGCATCGTTGGCGACATCAAGGACATCTGGGCGCTGCAACCGCGCTTCGACAAGCGTGCAGGCAAGACGCCCTACCGCCTGATCGAGCAGCCGCGCTACCGCGCCGGCTGGGACTTCCTGCGCCTGCGTGCGCAGTCGGGCGAGATCCCGATGGAGATTCCCGACTGGTGGAACAACTTCGCACACGCCGGGCACGACCAGCGCGAAAATCTGCTGCGAGCAGCCCCGCAGACGGCCGACGCGCCTGCAAAGAAGCGCCGCCGCAAACGGCGCAAACCCGCAGCAGCCGACGGTGAAGCAGCAATGGCGGACAGCAGCGCAGAATGAGCTCAATCCACGTGCGTGCGTACGTCGCGTTTGGTGCCAACCTGGGGGAACCGCGCGCGGCGCTCGATTGCGCCATCCAGGCACTGTCCGCGCTTCCCGGAACCCGTGTCGTCGCCTTCTCGTCGTGTTACCGCACCGCGCCGGTTGGCGTGGAAGGCAAGCAACCGGACTACACCAATGCCGTCATCGCGATCGACACCACGCTCGCGCCACGGCCCCTGCTTGAATCCCTGCTCGCAATCGAACATGCCGGCGGGCGCACCCGCGACTACCATCAGGCGCCGCGGACCATGGATCTCGATCTCCTCCTGCACGGCGACGCGGTCGTCGACGAGCCGGGCCTGGTGCTGCCGCATCCGCGCATGCACCAACGCGCATTCGTACTGCAGCCGCTGGCAGAGATCGCGCCCGATGCCTCGGTTCCGGGCATCGGCCGGGTAACAGACCTTCTGCCCGGCGTGGCCGACCAGCAGATTTCCCGCCTCTGACATCTTCCCCGTGCCCGCCTGGCTCACCGTCCCTGCCGCACTGCAGAACTTTCCCGTGTGGATGCAGACTGCCGCGTTGCTGACGCTCTCCAACGTGTTCATGACCTTCGCCTGGTATGGACACCTGAAGAACCTGCAGCACCGCGCGTGGTACGTTGCCGCACTGCTGAGCTGGGGCATCGCCCTGTTCGAATACCTGTTGCAGGTTCCGGCAAACCGGATCGGCGCCACAACGCTCAACCTTGCCCAGCTCAAGATCATGCAGGAAGTGATCACGCTGGTGGTCTTCGTCCCCTTCGTGGTGATCTACATGAAGCAGCCACTGAAGCTGGACTACCTGTGGGCTGCGCTGTGCATGCTGGGTGCCGTGTATTTCATCTTCCGCAACTGAGTGATCAGTAATCCAGCAGGCTGCGGCAGGTTTCCTGGCGCCCGGTCAGCTGACTGAAGCGGGCAAGGCGCTCGCGCACAAACTCATCCGACACCCTGCGATCCGAACAGTAGTCGCGCAGATGCATTGCATGGGCCAGGTTTTGCATGTCGGCCACGGTCTTCGCCAGCGCGGGAAAGGTATAGCCTTCGGTGCTGCGCCAGTCCTTGTCCAGCGCGACATCGGCGGCCGGCGCGGAAACTGGCGCAGAAGCAGGCGCGGGAACGCCCTGGCCATGAGCGGAGGGTAGACAGGCAAGGCAGAGAAGTGCAACAAGCGTGGGTAAACGCATCGGGCCGCAGACCGGAAAGGGATACCTTCCAGTCTACGGCCCGACTTCGTTCAAACTTGAGGGATCAGGCTTCGAGCGCCTTCACGTGCGTAATCACCTCACCAATGGCCTGCTGCGCACT
>SWCC01004870.1_pt1 | contig 58687 bp, 86 predicted proteins | sample 4692971 | NCBI WGS metagenome assembly SWCC01 (sample SAMN10267277, study PRJNA491770) | bioreactor metagenome | isolation source: DHS bioreactor inoculated with subseafloor sediment | place: Japan: off Shimokita Peninsula | collected 2006-08 | reverse complement strand
CCGATTGTATCTGCGCTTATACCGGATACAAACATCCCCAGGGCAGTCTCACCGTTAAGGAGAAGGGTTTGTAGTATGGCCATGAACGCGAACCAGATGGGGCAGGCAGTTTTTGACGCGATCAGCGCGGTAGATGTTGACCAGGATTCCGTTGCGGATGGAAGTATCGGCCTCACGCGGTTTCAGGCAATGTGCGGTGCGATAATCGATCACATCAAAGCCAATGCTGTAATTGCGCCGCTTGCAACGACATCGACTCCCAATGATGGTGCCGCGCACATTCATAATCCCATAACCGTGGAGGCGACAGGAAAGATATCATGATCTCCATCAGGGGCATAGCGTGGCCATTCACTTTCACCAATGGTCAGGTTGAGACATCGGAGGGTGAACAGCATCTCAAGGAAAGCATTCTCCAAATCCTCGGCACGGCGCGCGGCGAGTATCTCTTTATGCCGGAGTTCGGCTGCGGCATCCACGAACGAGTATTCGACCCTATCAATGTCGCCGTCTTGGTCGGATCGGACGCCCGGGCCGCAATCGCCAGGTGGGATCCGCGTGTCGAAGTATTGGCCGTCAATGCCGACCTGGCCGAAGCAGCGGAGGGCGTGCTCAATATCGAGATGGAGGTTCGGCAGAAGCGAACCGGCAGCAGTTTCGGATTGCAGACCGTAATACGGAGATAAGACTATGTCCATGCTTGTAATACCCGACAGCGAACGCAAATTCCCGGTGGCCAGTCTACCCCAGGCCGATCTGAGCGCACCTGATATCTTGGAGAGCCTGCTGGCCATCAAGCGTTCGAATTGCCCCGCCTGGACCGATGAATCCCCGAGTGACTTCGGCGTACAACTGCTCTGGCTATTCTCGGTTCAAATGCGTTATCTGGTCGATATCATCAACGCCGCCGTTCGTGATTGCTACCTGGGCACTACCCTCAACCGGACAACCGCAAGGGAGTTATGTTCGTACATAGGCTATCAATTTGGGGAAGCCTCAGCCGCTTCGGTGCTGGTGACCTTCAACTGCGAGTCCGGCCATCCGGAGTTCACGATCTTCCAGGGCACTCAGGTTGCTACGGTAGCGACGTCCGGAACACCGGCCATTATCTTCGAGACCAGCGCCGACCAACTGGTCACCTTGGGCACGAACTCGGTGGATATCAGCTGCGTGCAGGGCGAAACCATCCCTCAGGAAGTTGTCGGTCATTCTGATGGCACCAGTTCTCAAGAGTTCAATCTGGCCCGAAAGCCCGTCATCTGGCAATCGGAGTCGGTTGAAGTATATGACGGCGCCTGGGTCAGCTGGACCCGGGTGGACAATTTTATTGACAGTCTGCCGACCGATAAGCATTACACGATTGCCGTTGAAGAGAACGGAACATACCGAGTCTGCTTTGGTGATGGTATTATGGGAGTTATCCCGCCGCGTGGTGATATCAGGGTGAGCTATCGCCGAGGTGGCGGTGTCACGGGCAATGTCGGGTCCGATCAGATAACCGAACTCGTTTCGTCGGTGCTATATGTGGAGACGGTCAAAAATGCGAATGCCGCCTCGGGTGGACAAGAAAGAGAAAGCCTGGAGCACGCCCGTCTGTACGCACCGGCCAGCATCAGAACGCTTGACCGGGCTATAACCGCTCAGGATGTCGAGGCGATAGCCAACATTTTTTCATCGGCTACGCATGGAGCCATCGCCGTATCGAAGGCTTTCGCATCCGGATACATTGTCAAGGTTATGGTCGTACCTCGGGCCGGAGGCCTGCCTTCGTCCGGGTTGAAATCGGCCCTGCAGGCGTACCTGGACGACCGGAGATCGGTATGTACGGCAGTTCAGGTGGTCGATCCGGTTTATGAGACCGTGGACATTACGGCGAATCTCTACACCCTGCCGAACTATGCAGCCTCAGCCGTCGTCAATGACGTCCGGAACCGGCTCGTGTCCTATATTTCACCCGCGTACCAGGACCCGGAAACGGGTCTTTACCCGCACACTTTCGGTCGGAATATATATCTGTCTGACATCTATCGCATTATTGACGCCACGCCGGGGGTTGACCATTGCTCGATTGATCTGCCAACAGGAGATACGTCGGTACCTGAATACAAGATTGCCACAATGGGCACCTTAACCTTGAACGCGACGACTCCGACCGATCAGTTTTCCTTCCAGGATTTGAGTACGGAGATTAAAGATGTTATGCCAACGCGAAGGAGAGCGGTGTGAGGAAGATTCTGGACCTGACCTTGCCGGTGCGCGATAGCGCGGTTGGGCATTGGCGCTTCCGGGGTGACCTGTCGGACGCGAGTGGGAACGGCAACACGCTGGTTCACAACGCCGGGGTAATGAGCTTCGTGGGGGGCTTCAGTGAAGAGGGCATCACGGCCGTCAACCTGGACGCTGGCACTGGGAGTGCTATGATAATCGCTCCACCGGACCAGTCTGATTTCGAGATGGGGACGGACAACTTCAGTGTCGAAGCCCGTATTTCCACAACGAAGGATACGTATTTATATATAGCTGCGATGTACGGTTATTCGAATGATGGATGGATGTTCGGCTTGGAATCAAACGGGAAAATCAGTTGGTCCGTTGGCGATGGAACTGGTGGGTCCCGCCTAAGCGGCTTTGTTACCGAAACCGCCAATGATGGCAAGAGTCATCACATTGCCTGGACAGTTGACCGGGACAATAATCAACTGCGAATCTACTTTGATGGTGTTGAATCAGTTGACAGTCCGATAGATATCTCCTCCCGGCCGGGCAGCTACACACCGGCGAGCGCACAGAATCTTTGCATTGGCTATCGAATGCTCGGAACAATAGAAGAAATTTCGATCTGCAAAGGTGAGGTCCTGACGGCTGATGCTGTTGCCGAACGCGCCGCCGGACGGCTACTCGAACATTCCGAATATACTCAGGATTTCCTGAGGCGGTTTCTCCCTCGCATAAACCACGACAATGCCGACCTGGCTCAGTTCATGGTTCCATTTGAGCAACTCTATTGTGACCGGCGCCAGGAAGCTCTGAGTTTGCGCGACATCTATCAAGTGGACCGGTGTCCCGCGTCGGCCATTCCGGCGCTGGCCTCGATGTTTGGTTTTGAGATGCCGGACCAGCCCTTTGTGACGGAGCAAGAACAAAGGAATATACTCAATTCAATCATCTGGATATATCGCCGCAAGGGAACGCTGGCGGCCGTGGAGAAGATAATTGAATTGCTTGGGTTCGGTCACTCTATCGTCGAAGTCTTCTCCGAGGACCGTCCGTTCATTGTCAACAAAGACTGGACCTGGGACCGCGAGCGGTTAAACACAGTCACCTTCGGCGATGACTTTAGCGGCAACCTGGCGAACTGGACACCGATGGACCTTGGTTCATGGTGGCGGCTTGACTCGGGCTATCTCAAGGGCACTGGTAACGGCAGCGATGACGATGAGAACGGCATCCTCATCGCCGACACTCAATCCGATTACTTACTGCGGTGTCATATGTCGAGACAGCCCTCCGGTGCCGGTCTGGAATTCGGCATCTATCTGCGTTACGAAGATACAAATAATTGGCTGAGGCTGGAATTCCAATACACCGCAGGCGGCTTTAAGTTAGTGCTGAAACGCAATCTGGCCGGGACGCCCACGGAATATACCGTATCTTCGGACCAGATACTTCTCGCTCGATTTCTCTACGCAACGGGCGGCGCCACCCCCTGGGTTTATGATAACGGACTGGATGAATACACGGTCGGCGTCGATGAGGTGACGGTCTGTTTTAAGGAGTCTGTCGATTGCGCCGGTATTGCCCGCACCAAGAAGGGTCTGTGGGTGAATGATGCTGCGACGATCTGGTCTGATTTCTTTGTCATCGAATCATTCGACCGCAACCTGGCCGCGAAGACGTTCGATCCGACGTTTCTGCCGAGAAAACTCCAAGTGACATTGACCGGTACTCCGGCCCAGGCAGCGAGCAAGAAAGAATACCTCAAGCAGATATTGCCGAACTATGTACCCTCAGATATAACAGTTGAATGGCCTTAGATAATGGTGGTGTAACATGGCAAGTATAACTCGCGACCAGTTCGATGAGACCAGCCGCGTTGAGAAAAAGATTCAGCAGAAGGGTGTTTTTCTGGCCGACGCCGACCTCAACGAGCAGATCGATATAGACTTAAACCGGCAACGTCGCACTCTCTCGGCTCTTATCGGGCACGCGAACAAGCGATTCGGCGATGGCTTCAAAGTTGTCGGCTCCGGTGCTTCCCTTGAGGTCACCGTCAAGGCCGGGTTTGCCGCCTTTCTGTTGGACACCCAGAGTGCCGTGATTTGCCGACTGGCGGACGATGCTACCGTCTCGGGCTTCTCCGCATGGACCGGTGCACGAACCGATTATGTCTACCTGGATATTCTTGAGGCGGAAGTCGATGCAGCGTCGGCTCCCGACATCGTGAATCCCGACATCGGCGAAGAGACCTGTCATGACATCAGACTGACTTTAACTCTGGCAATCTCGGAAGGTACTGCACCCGAAAGTCCCCCGGCCGGGCACACCTATATCAGTCTGGCCAGTATCACCAAGACGTCCGGGAGCGCGATTGACGCCGATGACGTGACTGTCCTGGTCGCTGACCATTACCTCCTGGCCGATGACGCTGTCGCTACGTCGATGATACAGGACGGTGCTGTGGAGGCTGACAAGATTGCTCCTGGCGTCATTGACGATTTAGCCCTGGCTGACGGGGCCGTGACGACGGCGAAGCTGGACACGAAGGCGGTTACAACGGAGAAGATTGACGATGATGCGGTGACGGGAGCGCAGATTGCCGACGCTACCCTTGACTCTGATCATTACGGAAACGGCACGATTGATGCAATACACCTAACCAGCGGGTCTGTCACGGAACCTAAGATTGAGAATGGTGCGGTGGCCGAGCTCAAGATCGGTATTGGTGCGGTGACCGCGAGCAAGATCGGTGATCTTGCCGTAACCTCCTCAAAGTTGCACTCCAACGTTGCAGGAGCAGGTATCGGCCTAAACGGCTCAAACCAACTGGAGGTGGATGGCATCGTCGAAAGTAATGCCAGCCTGGAGTTGAAATGCAAAGTGATTGAGATCGGTGATTGGGATATGAGAAGTGGCAGTCAAAAAGATGTCGCGCATGGAATATCCCTGGATAATATCAGAAGCGTCTTCGTTATGATTCGCCGGGATGATAATATTATATATCATCCAATATATGCCTCTACTGGTGACGCAGTTGCGGGTAGTTTTAATATCGATGCTACATATATCGCGATGTCAGCATATATAGGTGGTGGGTTCGACTCAACTGATTACAGTTCAACACCATATAATCGTGGCTGGATAACCATCTGGTACATGGTGTAATCATGGGACATTTGAGTGACCAATCAGAAGGGATACTGCGGACCTGTCATCCCGATATCATCAAGGTCATGCGGGCTGCGGCGATCCCGGGCAGTCCGCCGTTTCGGGCAATCGCGGGGCATCGCGGCGAAGAAGAGCAGAACAGACTCTTTCATGCCGGATTCACGAAACTACCATGGGATAAGAGCAGGCATAACGCTGAACCGTCAGAGGCGGTCGACCTGGTACCCGAGCCGGTACAATGGAAGGACCAGGCACCGTTTCACCTGCTGGCCGGTTGGGTACTGGCCAAGGCGTCAGCACTCGGAATTGCCATGCGATGGGGCGGCGACTGGAATCAGAACTGGAATCTCAACGACCAGACCTTTAATGACCTGTGTCACTTTGAATTAGTCAGAACGAGGCAAACATGTTCGGGAAATATATCCGAGAATTGAAGAAGCTGATAGTCATCATCAGTTATCTGGTGGGGATTCTCTTCTGTGTCGCTATGCTCTGGCAGAGGTTTCTCCACCAGCAACCCGAATGGTGGATGATTGTCTGGATCACGGTGCTGCTGGTTATGGCCACGCTCAAACAAATAGAAAACGACTCTTAAGGAGGTAAACTATGGATCCGTCCATGCCCGTCCCTGAAGGCATTGAAACGGTCAATCTCCTGATGATGAACGTCATTATGGGATTGTTGATTATGCCATTGGTGCAATGGCTCAAGAAGATGCAGATCTTCGCAAGCATCGAGCCTCGGTACCTGGTAACCGGTCTCACGATAATCTGCGTTTTTATCCTCGTTCAGGCTTTCGCGCCCGGCCTGACCTGGCAGGAGATCATCTCTTCTGCTCTGGCCGTGGTCGGCGCGAGTAACCTGACCCACTTGGGCGTAAAACAAACACGAAAACTCTCACAAGGAGGTTTTTGATGCATCGACTGTTAATGGCGGTGCTGGTTTTGGCATTCCTGATGGCGACATCGGTATGCTTCGGCCAGGCAACACTGCAGGAAGGAGACTTTGCCGGCGTTCTGTTCGGCACTGTCTGGACTGATGACGGGTTCGAGAATGCTCACGTTGGTCTCAAAATCGGCGCACAAACGGTGCTCGACCATGATAAGGGTCTCTGGTTGCGCACCATCTACACGCAGTATAATTTCGACCCTGAGCCGCTGAGAACGCTGCAGACAGCGGCTATGTTGGACTGGTATGTGGGCAAAAAGTGGAAGGTATGGTTCCTTACCGGAGTAGATTCATACCTGGCTGGCGAGAACACCGGCGCTGATTTGTTCGGTGGTTTTGGCCTCAGCCGTAGAATGGCGACCTTTCAGAATGTTGATCGATCAATCCCTGCCAATGTTGATATGTTTGCGGAGTTGTCTTTTACCGATGCAGACGAACAGCGGACTGGTAATTTTATGCAGGTGAATATTGGCGTTGTATTTAACGCCGGTAAGCGGCGTTAGCACAGGAATTTCGTTACCTTGAGTGTTGGGAAACCGGCAAGTCTGATGGCTTGCTGGTTTTTCTTTCATAGACGGCACCTGGGGCGGTAGGCGAGTATTTTGGTGTTGATTGCCAACAACTATCGTACTGGAAATGGTCCGGATGGTCCAATTTGTCGTCGCTTTTTGGGGAAAATAGAGTATATTGGAAGCCATCTTAATTCGGGAGGTTGATATGGTTATGGATGATTACGAGAAAAGGGCAATGGCAAAGCGTTACGGGAAGCCGATCCCTAAATACGGCGACCCTGATTGGGAGAACTTTATCAGGTGGCACCACGGCGACTGGGAAAAGCAAGAGGAGAAGACGGCCCGGAACGTCTTAATCGCCTTTGCCATCATCATAGTAATCGGTATAATCGACGTATTTGTGTGCAGCCAATGAGTTACCGCCCGACCCCTGAGCATGAGCGGATAGGCTTGATAGTCTGGGTTGTGGGTATCGTCCTGTTTGTCCTTTGGGCGATTTACGATATTATTCCCCAAATTGCTCGTTAGCATCGGGTTTTTTCTTGCCTGAGCGCTTTTGCATACCGTAATATGCAGGCAACAACACCGTGAAACTGACCCACTACCCACAGGACGCTGAGGGTCACTCCTGCTATGGCCGCCGGGGTAACTGGTCGGCTTTGGAGTTTAGAAGATGTCGTCGGACTGTTGGAAAAACGGGAACTAACTGACGGCAGTTAGTTCAATTGAGTAGATGTAAACAGTTGAATCATCAAGCGTATAGCAAATAGCGAAGCTGGGAGTATCTGCCGTTTGTGCTGTTTCTTTCCAATAATAGCCTTGATAGGGGTTTGGCTCAAGATGGGCGAAGTCCTGCAAATCTCGCCTTACAGCGATGAGTACCTTGTCAAAACGGGGAAAGGTGTTTAGAAACTCCCTACATTGTTGCCTAAAATCACTTTGCTCATCAAGACGTCGAAGGTGAATTAGGTGTTGTTTATCGAGGTCCATGTTGCTGTACCAGCCTGTCAATTCTGTCCCTAACGTTTTTGGGTGTAGTCTTGGGTTTTGGCTCCCGGAGAAACACCGTTTCGTATGGTATCGTTTCCCTATCGGGGGTAATCTGCCATCCGTAGAATTTGTGAGATAGTCCACTCACCGATTTAGCACTCTCGTCTTTCAGTTCGTCAACGATAGAGTCCACAAGAGATATTTGTCTTGCGTCGAAAACTGAAAGATCGGCCTCACGATCTTTTGGGACAATCCGTGTTTGATCACCCCTCCAGGTCTTTTTCACTTGTGTTATAATCGCCCCTTCTCTCTCCAGCTCTTCTCTCGCTTCAAGCAGGTATTTAGGGGCCGGTCCCCAATCTAACTTGAAGTAATCCTCACCAGTAATAGGCTCACCGTATCTTGCGTAGCTAATGAAATCAGAAAAGAAGAGTATCTTATTTAGCATGGTCGCGCCGAAATTATGCCTGAACTGGCACCGCTCAGCTATGTATAGCATTAATTCCTTTAGCTTTGTGTGGTCGCGGGCCGCCATGGGTCCTCCTGTGTGCTTTGTGTCTATTCTATTAAAACACCGTAAAACGTAGTTTGCAAGCCTTTTTACTAATACGATTATTGTAAGCATTTTGTTCACTCCTTCGAATTATTGAATTAGTCAAACTGACCCACTACCGAAATTCGAGGATAGATTTGTAAAGCAGACTCCCGGGCGACGCCTTGCATTCTTGAGTACCATTAATTCCAATCACATGTCGGCAATTTGTGCCATCGTTGAGGGTTCAACCCGACTTTCGCCATTTGTCAAAAGACAACTGGTCCCGTGAATTCCACAAACTACCCCACTGTATGTCACAGAGCGATTCTGAGAGCCTCAGAAGATTACCCACCGGGGAACATGGGCACGAGCCAGGGCGTGCAGCCTACCCCTAAATCCGCTTGATCTCGACCTTCTGGCGGGCCTATCTGAGCGTTGGCGTAAGGTTGGCGCAACAGATTGGCGTGACCGGTTGGCCTATTTATGCCAACAACGGGGGAGAACGGGGTATAACGGGGGATTTTCAGAACACCCAGAAGCACTTGATAGACAAAAGAAAACCCCTGAACCCGTTGGAGTTAGGGGTCTTTTTGATTGGTGCGGAAGGCGGGACTCGAACCCGCTTGACCCCTATTGTCCCGCAAAGACTTACGCGGAACCGTCAAAAAGGCAATTGGCTGACCGCTTCGCGCTTCTTTTTCTTGGTGAATTGTAGGTAGATCAGCGTCGTTTCGATCCGTTTGTGGCCCATCAGTTCTTTGATTGTTGCCAGGTTCACGTCCTGCTCGGCCAGTGAAGAACCGAAGGTGTGCCGGAAAGCGTGAACCGGACGCGGTTTGATCTGGAGTGCCATCGTAGCCTGTTGCAACAACTTCCACCACCAGCTATCGTGGTATATCGGCGTGTCCTGGCCGGAGTCAAAAACATAGAGATTTTTTGAATTCAGGGCGGCCAGAAACGGTTGAAGTGGCACAGCAATCGGCACGGTTCTCGGCTCGTAGTTTTTGGTCTGGATGAATGTCACCTCGTTAAGTTTCAAATCAACCTCTGTCCAGCGTAGATGGATGGCCTCGCTTAACCGGCAGCCGGTATATGCCAGGAACCGAAAGAAAGCCGATATCACCGGCGACTCCATGCTGTCGAAATACGCGAAGAGTTTCTCCATTTCCTCCGGTGAGAATATCTGCGGCCGCTTCTTCTGTGCCGGCAGAATGAATTCGGACTTCTTCGACAGCGGGTTAAGGTCCATTGCATCGCGCTCAGAACACCAGTTGAAAAACGCCGAGAGGACCTGGCGATATTTCTCCCACGTGGCAACAGGGTTCCCCCTGTGCCGATGTTGGCTGAACGGAGCGTTGGCGAAATAGTATTCCTGAAAAGCTCGAATCGTATTGACGGAGATAGCCCGGGCTGATCGTATCCGTTCCGCCTTTACCCAGGCAAGAAAGACCGAAAGGCGCTGCCGGTCAGACCGCACAGTCCTGGTGGATTTGTTCCGCACCCTGGCCGACCAGGTCAGGTACTTCTCCACCAGCTCCTCGATGGACGCCGCCGGTGCTGGTTGCTCTCCATCCAGAACGGACTTGATGAACCTCTCGGCGGCCAACTTCGGGTCCGGATGCTCAGTATCCGGGAAGCGAACACGGTATCGACGCCCGTGATGGGTAAAGTTGACACGCCAGCCGCTTGCATATGTAACAGGTTTTGGCATTCGCACTAAAGGTCTTTAGGGTTCAGAATGTATCCTTTTTGCCATTCGCCAGTAACGGGCGATTTCGTAAATATCTCCTCTTCCCACTCCCAACCACAGTTCCACTTGGGAAACGTAGAAACACTTTGTTTCATTAGATCCACATCGCTTCTGTACCATACCCTTTGCTCGTGGCGAAAATAGACAGTATCATCAAGCTGATTCACGCTTTCAAAATAGAGGTAAACAATATATATCCTGTTGGTCACTATTATTTTGGAATGTTCAAAATCGCTGACGTGAATCTGCGCGAAATGTTTGTAGTGGTGTAAGCTATACTTGAGGCGTTCAACGGCCAACCAATATGCGAAATCGCGGTCCAGCGGTTTGGATTTTGACGGCGATGCGTCTTGAAGTATTGCCGCTGGAATGTTTGGCACCCTGAACAGTTCATCGTAAGATCCTACATGGTACCTTATATCAGGGTTAAAATATTCCGCGGCGGAGAGCTTGTATGCTCCGGTATCTTCTGCATGTGGATACAATATCCTGATTTCCCATACTCCAGAGCTGTTCCTTCCCGTCAGTTGGATCAGGGCGCCAGCCATAAAAGTAAAATCACGGTCCCAAGAAAGGCTTGATGACATGCCTTTGACTCTCATTCGAGCGCTGAGCCGATAGACGCCGCCCACCTGAGGCTCAATCTCGGCTTTGATCCCCGTCCCGGCGACCATGACGGCGAGTAGGCAGATCAATATCAGATGATTGATCAGGCTCAATATCGGTCTGCAATTTGGCGTTAAGAATCTCGTCGATTGCGATCTGGTCGCGGCGCGAAAGTTGTGAATACAACTTCGCGTAGATGGTGAGTAGTGTTTTTTGGGACCATGTGATTGGCATCGAATCCTCCCCGGTGAAGTAGCATCGCCACCTCCCCGGAACGAAGCACTGTCCCTACTCCGATGATTCCCCTTCATTTTTCGAACCCTTCTTTTTTTGGCTTTGCATGAGTATTTCACGTATAGCTGCCCGACGCCAATCACCGGCATCGAGAGCCAGGTATTTTTTTGCAAACTCAACCGCCTCCGGTGGCAGGTATTTTTCCGGGATAGTCTCAATATCTTTCAGTCGCTCATTGCCGGTCAATTCAAACAGGGTGACCTTGAAGTATTGGGCCAGGCGCACCAGAATATCTATGTCTGGCTCGCGCCTGCCAACAAGATAATGGGAAACGGCGGCCCGGCTAATTCCCAACTTGGTGGCCAGCCTTGATTGCGTGACCCGGTCGCGTTTCATCAAATCACGCAGGTTTTGAGGGAGAGAGCGCAATTTTTTATCAACCATAAGTTTCGTAATATCTTACAGTTATGGAAAACCACAAGAAATATCTGCGTTTTTGTATAGAAAAGACTTGACAAAACGCTACACCGTATCATTATTAGTGTCACGCACGCCGATAAAGGCTATTGCAGTATTTTTTTGAAACATAGTGTTACACCGTATCATTTTGAGGTTTCGATGACACATGCCGATGACAACGAATCGACCGCTCCGATGCAGCCGACTATTATGCCGAAGACATATAAACTCCGGTTTAACGGTTCTCTTTTGATCCCGGAATCAGTGCTGGCCTTTCTCGGATGGTCTCCCGGCGATGAAGTCCGGATGACCGTTGACGCGCCGAAGGGCCAGATGATTCTCACCCGGGATGCTCAAAAACATAAGGCAATCAGTGACGATGAGCCGGGAGCTTCAGTCCCTGGAAGCGGTGCAAGTACACGGACAAGATAACAAAGGTTGGTTTTTTAGCAAGGGTTTTCTGAAAGATGTCTGGATTTGACCACAAAGACAAAATGACGCTGAGAGCGACAAAGGCGGTCTCCGATGTACTCTGGGGATTGAAGCGTTACCGCTCCGCGTATCTGTTCGCAGAAAATCAGCGAGTTAAATCGTCCGTCATTGAAAGAAAGCTGAACCTCACCGGGTCAGAAGTCCGGGCCATCATAGCGCACCTGCGATTGCAGGGTCATCCTGTCGGGTCTGACGGCCGTGGTTATTTCTGGGCGGTATCTCCCCGTGACCTTCAGGCGACGATTGACCATTTCGCGGGGCGTGAAGAGAAACTCGCCGAGGTCCGCCATGCGCTCATGCGAACCCAGGCCGAACTTGGCCAGGGTGATTTCTATCTGGACGGCGACGTGTATGCCCGTGGCGAAGTAGGAGGGCAGTTATGAATCACTGGCCATTGGTAGATGAGCAGACCGGCGTCGATCTGTTTCGGGATAATGAGACGTACTCGTTCGCCGAGGTCAATCGCCGATCCAATATCGGGAGAACGACACTCGAGCGTAAGCGCGAAGCCGGAGTTCTCTGGGTTTACCGGAATCGTCCGACGTGGACCCGGGGCGACTGGATCAAGTACGCGCTTCGGCACAATGCACCGCGGCCGCTACCGAAGACACTAAACAGCGTTGTCATGACGCCGCCCGGGCCGAACGGCAATGGCAATGGAGCAAGAGCATGAATTCAATCCAACCACATAAAACAGGAGAATCGCATATGCCAGAAACCGCAAAGCACACGCCGACGCCGTGGAGAATTTGTGACGGGGCCATTCTTTCGGACAAGATAAACACTTATGGAAATTTCCATGTCGTTAAAATGCTCCAGCGTAACAAGGAAGACATCGCCAACGCTGAATACATCTGTCTTGCTTGCAACAGCCACGCCGACCTGCTGGAAGCGGCTAAAGAGATTTGTGTCGCCTTTAGCCACGCGGACCCCGAAGAAACCCGGCAATACTATGAACATCAATATGATGGCTACAACCATGACGCACCAAACGCGCCGCGATTAACGGGCGAATTGATTAGGCAGGCAGCCCTCGTTCACCTCCGCACCGCCATCACCGCAGCCAAGCCGAAAGGAGAATAACCATGAACTGGTTTTACATAATCGTGGCCGTCTGGCTGGTAGGACTGACGTTTGTTGTCTGGTGGATGCTGTATGGCAAGGTGTTTCCTCGAATCAAATACGAAAGACAGAGTGCTTACAATCATTTCAAAGGTGTTTATCGTGACTTATGGGATCACAAGCATCACCTGACCGCGCTGGAGCGCAAAAACGAGGAGGATGATGATGCCGCCAGTTGACACCATAGCGGTCTTCGTGGCCGGGGTCACGGTCGGCGCAGTCGGGGTGCTGCTCTGGCTCGTTCTATCAAGCTGTTTTTCCAAGGCTGATCATATCGAAATAGAATAATCCTTAACGAAGGAGCAGGGGAATTGGATATCAAAACCAAACCACAAATTCACGCCTCTATGCTGGGCACCATGGCGCGCTGCGGCGTTCAGTTTCAGTTCCGCTACGGCAAGACCTTCGATATTGGACCTGAGAATATCATTATCCCGCCTAATATCGCCTTGGTCACCGGCACCTCAGTGCACAAGTCGGTTCAGGCCGATCTCAATCACAAGATGGAGACCGGTGGTGAACTCCTTCCGGCAGGCGAAATCAAAGAGATTGCCTATGCCATCTTTCAGCAACACATAGACCGCGGTATGACCTTCTCGCCTGACGAGACGGTGAACATCGAAAAGACTGTCGGTTCGGCCATGGACGTGACGGTAGCGCTGTCCATGCTTCACCACGACGGCTTGGCGCCGACCATCAATCCGCTGGCCGTGGAGAAGCGTTTTGTTATCACAATGAACGGCTACCCCTACGATGTCGCCGGCCAGATCGATGTCGTGGAGGCTGCTCGACTGCGCGATACAAAAACCAAGGCACAGTCACCCATCCAGGATGCTGCCCAGTCTTTGCAGATGGCCATCTACTCGATAGCCCATCGCGTTGAGAAGAAGAAGTTGCCAGACGAGGTTTGCCTGGATTTCCTCGTCAAAACGAAGACCCCGCGAATTGTTGTGCGGACGGCGGTCCCGGAAGCGTCCTGGGTGAATCCGGCACTGCGGCGGCTTGAGCGGGCGATGGAAATCATCGAGGCAGTCAAGGAAGGGAAGCGGGCATTCTCACCGGCCGACCCCGAAAACTGGTGCTGCACCGATAGGTGGTGTGGATACTCAGCACAAAAAATCTGTCCATTCAGGAGCGGAAGATAATGAAACATTGTAGGCGTGATTATAACGAACGGTTGCAGGATAGCTGGTCACTCATCCCTGATGATGAGCCGGTATTCGTGTTGCGAGCACAGGATATGCTCGCAGCGGGCTGCGTTGAATTGTGGGCGCAACTGGCGGAGAATGCCGGGGTCGACGCCGAGACCGTAGCCGCAGTCAGGGTGCATGCTCAAGCTATGCATGACTGGCTGACTAAGAAAATGCCGGACACTCCAGCTTTCCAGATTATCCAGGTAAATGAGGTGCCGGAATGAACCTGGAGAAAATCGCTTATTTCGACGTTGAAACCGGTGGTCTGGATCCGCATGAACACGGCCTGCTTCAGATTGCCCTGATCATTGAGGTCGACGGCCTGATCAAGGAACAGGACAGCTGGTTTGTTCGACCGTATCCACAGGACAAGATCGACCGGGATGCCCTGCAGATAAACGGCATCGAGCAGGAGGCCATCGAGACCTTCCGGGAGCCTCGGGCATTACTGCGGGATGTCATCCTTCCAATGCTAACGAGGCATATCGACCGCTTTGATCGGTCTGACAAGTTCACACCAGCCGGGTATAACGTTCGGTTCGATATCGACTTTCTGCGGCAGTGGTTCTTCAAGGGCGGCGAGAAGTATTACGGTTCGTATTTCAACTATCGATTTATCGACCCGTTGCCTCTGCTCTATTGGCTCTGCCTTGAGCGGAGAATAGTCCTGCCGGATTATAAACTAACCACGGTCTGTAATCACCTGGGTATCGATATCGTCGACGCCCATGACGCGATGGCCGACATCCGGGCGACCAGGGAGGTCATCAAGCATCTTCGTCGGTCATGTTTTTCACATAGAGATTTAACAACCCAAAAAGATGAAAGGGGGAACATATGAGCGGTTTAATTAGACACCAGGGGGATGACCCCAACGACGGCGGTATGGGCATGAATGCCGGAGCTACGGCCGGGCAGTTGATCGAAGAAGGCAAAACTGTCGAACAGATTCAGACTGGCTACACGACAGCCGTTCGGGTTCAGAAGCCCAGGGATAAGTTGCCCGTGATTGTCCAGCGGATTCGAGAAGAGGCAGAACTCATGGGGGATGCTGCCTTCTATACCTGGCTGGTTTCTTCAAAAAACAAGGAAACTGGCCAGTATGAACAGAAGCTAATTGAAGGGGCGAGTATCCACCTGGCGCTGGCCTGTGCTCGCAATTGGGGTAATATAGCGGTCATTCAACGTCCGATAGAAGACCATACCACCTTCGTCATTTTCACTACCGCCGTCGTCGACTTGGAGACCGGTTTCACCTACGAGCGGAAATTCCGCGCCGACAAGGAGATCGACCAGAAGGGAAAGATGTCGGATGCCCGAAAACGTGATATCTGGTTTCAAAAGTCTCAATCGATGTCAACCCGCAACGCTATCCTTAATGCTTTACCTTATGTCTTGCCAAAGACAGGTCTCAAGGCTGGCAAGGGCTCGGTGCGAGTTTGGGTTGAAAAAGAAATCCAGAAGGCCAAGACCCTGAAGAAGTTCATCGGATACACCATCACGTGGTTTGCAGGTCTCGGAGTATCGGAGGAGATGATGATTCGCAAGTTCGGTGGTCCGCCCGAGAACTGGAAGATTGACATCTTGGTCCTGATCTATGGCGATTACAACGCCCTGAAGGAAAACGAAATGTCCGTAGATCAACTCTACGGAGAAAACAAGCCTGGCAAGCAGGAACAGCCCGCCGCCGACCAGGGCGGCAATCTCTCGATGGACAAGATGCAGATGGGGGACCCGGGAACGCATCAGGGCTACGAGAAGCCGGACGATGCCGCCGAGAACGCCAAGACGGCAGAGGCTTCCGCACCGGCAAATAAACCTGCTGCCGAGGAACCGCCCGCTGAGAAGAATGAGCAGGCGACTGCTCCGAAGGAAAACGATAGCGGTCCGCAGGCCGAGAAAAAGCCTGACGACCTCGAGTTGAATTTCTGAAAGGATGAACAGGCGGCCGGGGAATCGCTCCGGCCGCAGGAGGATAATCAAATGCAAATAACCAGAATAGAAATAAAAGACTTCCTTGGTCTTGAGCGTATCAACCTGACTCAGTTGGGCAAAGTCAACAAGATCACGGGGGATAATGGAACCGGGAAGAGTTCCATCCTGAAGGCCATCACCGAGGCCTTCAAGTCATCAGGCGTGGATCCGCATATAATTCGTGACAACGGGGATTCTGCCGAGATATACATCGAACTGGACAACAACATGACGGTTCGACGCCGGATAACCCCGACTGGCAATACGGTGAAGGTCGTGGTCGACGGCCAGCCGATGTCCAAACCGCAGAAATTCCTCAACGACCTGATCGGGGCTATGAATTTCAATCCGGTAGATTTCTTCGAGGCCAACAAAAAAACGCGGCGGACCTTGCTGCTGTCGGCCATCCCCTTCCAAATGGAAGCGGAGGAGTTATCGTCGATTTTGTCCAAGGCCGGTTTCAAGCTTGACTTGAACAAGTACGATTTCGATCAGCACGGCCTGTTGGTCCTTGACACCATCAAGCGTGACATCTATGACATCCGGAAAGAAAGGCACCTCACCCTGGAGCGGCAGAAGAAGGTGGTGGAACAGGCCAGGCTTGATCTCCCGGAGTTGACTGAAGAGATCGAGAGTTACAGGGACTTTGACGTGGCGGGGTACCAGAGGCGGGTATCGGACGCCAGCGCCGCCAAGGTGACCCAGGAGGAGCGGATTCGTCGACGTGACGAACTGCGGGTGCGGGGCAAGAAAACCATCGCCGACATAGATCGGTTGAAGGGAGAATTGGCCGAAATACAGGAGACCGGGACGGCCCTGAACCAGGAGATTGATGCGTTTGAGGTGGTGGATATTGATGCACTCCACGCGGAACTCGGACGCTATCAGGCGGCACAGAAGGCCATCGGTAAGATCGATGAGATTGCCGCGAAGCAGATAGAGATCAACGAGCTGGCCGAAAAGCACGAAACGCTGGACCGGCTATACAAAAAACTCACGGGGGACATTCCGAAACAACTCCTGGCGGAGGTCGAACTACCGATCAAGGGCCTTGAGATCACCGGCGATGACATTCTTGTCGACGGCATCAGCATCGACAAGCGGTCTACCGGTGAAAAGATGACGTCGGCGGTTGATATCGCCAAGGGTTTGACAGGAGATTTGAAGGCGATCTGTATCGACCGGTATGAATCTCTTGGTAAACTGGCTCAAAGGTCCCTTGAAAAGACGGCAGAGACTGATGAGTTCGAATACTTTATTACGATTGTTACCGACGACCCCCAGCTGGGAGTAGAGGTGACCAGTGCATGACCGATGGTTATTCCGAGAATTGGCCGGGTTAATAACGTTGGCATTGGTGGCTGGGGCGGGCATCGTGCTCGCCCTGGTCCTGGGGCAGTAAGGAAAGTGTCGCCCCGGATAGAAAGGACAGGCTGATATGGACAGAGAACAAGCGATTAGCCAAATCAAGGCGTCGCTCAAAAGAATACAAGAACTCGCCCAAGAGGACCACCAACAACTCGTGGACGTTTCGCGTGAATACCACATACTAAAACGAAAGTTTGACGCCCTCACCATCGAGAACGAGGACCTAACCACCGGGCGTAACTGCTACAAGGCTCAACGTGACAAGCTCATTGAGGCGGGAATGGAGCTATCTAATAACGTAGTAGCTGAGGGTTATGACCAAAGAAAAGGTACAACCTACTCAATCGCAGGCAAAGAACTGGAACGGCTACGCATCGCCCTCGACGAAGCCAGAAAGGATGGATGATATGAGTCCGGATAAACAATTAACGGAAGATATGATCGTACTAACCGAAGAAGAGGCCAAACTCTTTCCCTTGACCGCCGAGAATGAGAGACTCAAGGCCGAGAACGAGAAGCTGAGAAGGGTGGCGGGGAACGCGCGACAAGTTGTGAACCAGACGCGGGGAAAGGCTCCGTATGCCATTAGCGACGACCGGACGAAGAGAGAATACTGGAGCATCCCCAAATCTCACATCGACTCCCTTGAAGCCGCCCTCGACAAAGCGAAGGAGGCCGAGACGGATGTACGGCGGCACTGTTTGATGTCCAGTAATGAGGTAGACCGCGACAAGTTTCTCTCTATGGCGCGGCGGATACACGACCGGCTCGTCGAACTGGATAAATCAAGAGAGGCTATCGACATCACGGGCTTTGATAAAGATGTCTACGGGCAATTGACTGAATTCATCTCTCGCTACAGTCAACAGCCAGAAGTGTTGAAAAAATGATAACTGAGGCCGGGCGGTTGTGGCCTACTGTTTGCTGTTCACGCGGACGACAGAAGGTAGCTTCCTCTCCTAAACAGCAACCGCCCGCCTTACTGAGATAATAGGGATGGATGATGATTAACATGTATAACGCGATACCCAGAGCAACCGGTCCTGGGTTAAATCCGTCTCCATTCCTGCGAATGCCCTCCCCATTCTGTATGGCGCTTTGCGCCAGCCATGGAGCAGAAGCCGCGCTGTTGCCCCTCCCCCCGGCGTGGCTTCCTGTTCCATGCAAAACCAGATCGCAACGATGATATCAAAGGACTGATACGAATGACAACAACATGGATGTTGGAACAAGAGTGAACACGCAACCTCATTACCCCATATATAGATATGTTTTTCAATTAACCCCTTTCCAGCGGAAGGAATGATCAATGTCTGAATCATTGTCACTTGGAAGCGCCAAATGCTCCAAGCTCACAGTTGACGATGGAGTATTCTCGATGAAGGTCTCGTTCACTACCGGTGCACTGCCGGAAGGAACTGCGGGCCTAACCAGCCTCATCCGTGTCCTCAACGAAGAGGTCTCCATCGACATCACGCCCAAACAGCGTGAACTCTTCGTCGAGCAGAAGAAGGAAACTGCAGACGGCAAGAAAACCAAACCCGAAGAGGTAAAGGCGCCGGTTGTTGTCATCGACGGTGCCGATCGCCGCAAGGAGATCGAGGGGACTCTGTCCAGTACCGCGATCAGAGACGGCCGCATAAAAGGAGTCTTTGAACACAGAGGCTTACAGTTCGTAGCCCTGACCGCCGAGTACGCCGACGAGAAATCCAAACACAAGGGTGCGGTCGATTTCACGGCGCATGAGGTGATCCCGGAGTCGAACTACTCAGGACAGAAGTACACTCTGGCAGAGAAGGACAAACTTCCGAAAGCGAAGCGCCGTCCTTACTTCGCCGGGGTTGGAGTTCGGTACCAGAAGAAGCCCTTTGTCCTGGGTGACCAGCCCGTAGTTTTCCGGTGTGCCGCACGCTTGGAGACTACGACCAAGGCCAAGACCGACAGTTCCAAGGATGTGACTGAGCAGAAGACGGGGGCCAGGCTCAACGCATGACCAACTACGCGGGCATATCTCCGACTCTATTTGATGAGCCGGAGTACCGGTCTCCGGAAGACATCGTCGTTGCTACTTACATCATGACCAACCGCGATATGGCGGGCGTCTGTCCGATGCATCCAGGCACCGTGGCGGCCGCCTGCCGTATTACTAAACATAAACTGACCGGGGTATTGAACTATTTCGAGTCAATCGGAAAGTTAAATTTCAGTAAAGAGCGAACCCATATCTGGTGGAAATCCGGTATTTTCCACTCACTTTACAAGGGTAAATGCTCCGAAACTCAGAAAAAATCCACCGAAACTGTCGTGAAACGTTGGGATTTCGCTGATATCTTCGATTTGTTTGCCGTAAAAGTATGCACTTATTACGCGAATAAGTATAATATCGTCTTGCAAGTTGTTGTGGAACAACAACCGGATACGATACCCCCTCCGCCACAGAAACCTACCCCATCGGATACCCCCACCGTTCTATCTCTATCTCAATCTGAATCTCAAACTGAAACTGTAGCTGTATCTTTATCTGATAATGCAGCAACAGACAATCCAAATCAAACCAGCCCGGAATTGGAAGGGGAGATACAACTCGTCCGAGATGCCCTGCAATACCAATCCGGCGACTGGCAAATCTGCCTGAAGAACATGACCTCGTGCCGCACCTGGATAAATACTCTAATCACGGACTTCGGGACCGAGAAGGTGATTCGGGCGGTTGAATCGATTCGGGGGTATTACGCGCAGCGGGGCATTCCTGTGCCGGTCGATCCGGCCGCAGCTCGGGAAAAGTTCTACCGATGGTGTAAGACGCAGCGCGAATCTAAGGCAGAATTGGCTGAATCAAAATTCTGGGAGGAACAGCAAAATGAATGATAGATTGAAAGCCTTCGTGGAAGCCTTCAAGATGTACTACTTCATGAAAAAGACGACTGGCGGCCGGGACCTGGACCAAAACCGAGGTTACATCCTGGAGATGGCATCGGACTACTACGATCAGGTGAGATCGGTATTAAATCAGCATAACTTCAAGCCCTTTTTCCGGTGGTTGGCGGAGACGCAATTATACTTCATTGATCTGTCTGAGGTGAAGAAACTCGCGAACGAGTTTGCATCTCTCAACAGTCAGGGTAGTCCAAAACCGCGGATTTGGCCAGCACAAGCATTTCGCGAGTATGTTAACCAGTTTGCATTCTGGTCGAGGGAAGCGCCCGGATACGAATACCCCTATGAGTTCGGCGATTATGAGGCACGAAATCCCTACTATACCATGTACTTGGTGGCGATGAACATTGCCGCGAATATCCGCGAGACCGTCCTACCCTACTTAAATCTCACAGCCCAAGATGCGATAGTTGAATTTCACCGGCAACTGCGGACCCGCGGTATACCACAGGAGAAGATACAGGAGATTATCCAAAAGATTGAAGAGGTTGTATCGCACACCCCAAGGGTGAAGGATTCGGGATAAGAGAAAATCACAGGAGGTACGCATAGATGAGTAAACGAAAAGATGAAGTTTTTGAGATGCCATTCGGCATCCATGAAGGCAAGTCGATTATGCGAGTGAAAGCAGAGTATCTATTCTGGATGGTTCGCGTTCGGCACACCTATGCCACCGAGGCTCAGGTGGAACTTGATCGTAGGGGAACGAAATTACCCGATTTCGAGATCAGCGTTCATGCTGTTGACCGGGCATCCACACGCTGCCTTGATTTATATCAAGCCTCTCGGCGCCGAAACGAAGGCATTTTCACTTGGCTTGGTAGAATGGCGCAGAAAGCCCTGGATAGCGGCACGAAGCAAAACGATGAGGGGATGATACACTACCGGGGGATGGCGTTCGCTTTTACTACGGAAGAGACAACGGAATGGCCGGTACTCGCGACGGTTTCCAGGTTAAGGGGTTGCAAACACAGAAAACCCCGGACGGCCAGGAGCGCAGCGTTATGATCACACAGACGCGACCTATGCAAATACGGATAGTTGGTGATCCGCAACCAATGGCGAAGAAGCAAGTTGGCAGACGAAGACTCAAAGACGGTTCGTTTCAAGTTACGGTGCCATTTGACCAGGATTACCGAACTCGCAAGAACCCGATTACTGGTAAAGTTGAGAGATTTAACCAAGGGTATAAGAAGCGGTGGGTGCGGATTGTTCAGGCAAATGTCCTGGAATTCATGCGTGCCCATAGGTTGAAGCCGTTCCCGAAGGCTCACCCTATTGCCCTGGGCGTTCTATTGTTCATGCCTCAAGCGAAATCCAACAAGTCGCTCCTACCGGCCATCACTCCAGATTTCGACAACATGAAGTATCCGATCTGGAACGGGCTTAAGCGAACACCCGACAAGAAGGGACGTCCCGGGCCATACCCGGACGGCATTCTGTTTTATGACGATGACCAGATTGTCTGGACGTTGCAGCCGGACGGGATGCTGTGGGCAATGGAATCATGTCCTCCCGGCGTTCTGATCACCATTCAGAGTGCGCTTTTGATGAAGGAGGAAATTTTACAACATTCAAACCAGGGAATTGAATATGGCCTATTTGCCGTATGAGAACACCAAGATATCCGAACATATCTCGATGACAAACATCCAGATGGCACTTGAAAAGGTCGGGCTGGACCAGACTGCGATCATAAGGCAGCCGAAGCGGAAGGCTATCGCGGTGCAATGTGAGGGTGCCGAATTCCTCTTCGAGATCGACACCGAGATAGTAGTGGAGAGTCTGATAAAGAATTCGTCGGGCCGTCGCCAGCGAAACGTCCGCATGAAGAACGAGGATGGCTTGCGGATCGTCGAGAAGTTCCAAGAACAGGCTATCCGTATCGGTTGGCGACATCTTGACTGCCAGGTGAAGGTGATCTGTGACGGCATTAAACTCGGCGTCCTGTCGCCGATGCAGGCGTTCGCCGGTTATCTCCAGTTGACCGGATCGAACGGCGGACGAAAGCCTCTGGCAATGCACCTGACGGAACTTGCAAGCAAGGGGCAGATTCTCTCGCCTCGGTCCGTGATGCCTCTGATGCTGGAGGATAAGACGTGAGAAACGCAAGGCGACAGACAAAGCGATGGACTCCCCAGCAGGATGGTTTTCTGCGCATCTTTTATCGCAGTTACGAGACGCCCTGGGTGGCCCTAATACTTGATCGAAGCTGTGCGCAAATAACCGCCAGGGCAAGCAAGTTGCGCCTGAAGAAGGGGTCACGCCGTCTTTGGAAGGGTCGTCGTGGGCCGCATGATGCATTTCCCAGATTCCTACGGGGCGAAGTTCCGGGCGCGACGTTTCGGCGCGGTTTACAGGTCTGTATTCGGACAAATGAGGGCGTTCTTCACGTTCAGCGGGCATGTCCGTTTCGCCGGGTGTTCAGTGAGCCTGACTATCCATCTCCACCTAAGTCGGAGTACCGGTGTTCCTTGGTGGGCATACCTTGCAGCCCTTGGGAGCCGGGCACGCCAGATGCCGAGTACCCCAATCACCCGCCATTGAAATGTCCATTAGATCAAAGGCAGATCGTTGTAACCTTGGAGGATCTACAGTGAAGAAGCATACCACGGCAGCGAAAGACAGATGCTGGACGATGGCGCAGGTGGTGAACCTGCTGAAGAAAGGCGTGGTTCCGACGTACCGGTGTCGAAGAAAGAATTGGCCGCCCGGTCGGTATATTCAGAGGTCGCCATTTAGTGACGTGGACATATACGATCATCGGACTGGGCGGCTGTTACCAGATCCGTGGTCTCCGACGATTAAGGACCTGCAGGCCGGCGACTGGAGGGTGGAGGTATGTTGACGCTTGAGATAATTGCTAAGGCTCTCCGCATAACCAGGTGCGGCCGAACAAGCTGCCGGGTCAGTCTTGATTCCCGCTACAATCATGCCTGGATGCATGAACGACAAGGGAGAATCCCTAAGAGAACATTCAAGACGAAAAGAGGCAAGTAAGTGAGTATTCCCAGAGACGCAGATCCGCAGGCGCTTTGTTATCGTGTCGATCCAACCCCAATAAAGGGGGATACATCAGCGCTCGTGCGAGAGAGGCTGATTTGTCATAACGTGGGTATGCCTCATGATATTGCGTGGTTTGACTTGGAGGATTCCCTCATAGGGAATATTTCTTTGAATCAACTCCCGCACTGGTATCTAACACCGGAAGAAGCCATCACAGCGTTCAGTCACGAGTTGATGGACGAAGTGATAGCGACGACGCTCCGACTCCAGGAAAAAACAAGAGCGCATTTCGATAAAGGGAAGAAGAGGAAATGATTTTCAGGGAGTATTCCACGTGAAACAACTGATAAGTCCGGTCAATAGCAAGCGCGACGACAAAGGTCTCTATTGGGACCGAGCCTTGGTGTTAGTTGAGGGATGCACTCCGGTAAGCATAGGCTGTTACAATTGTTGGTCCGCAACGCAGAGTCATATGCGTTCGTTTCAAAAGAACCCGAACATCTCCGCCAGGTATGAAGGATTGACCGGCGACAACGGGGAGTGGACTGGCAAGATTCGCCTGATGAGAGAGAATCTGCGGTTGCCATACCGGATTCACAAGCCAACCCGGTTCTCCATCTGGAACGACCTGTTCCACGAGAGCGTCCCCGACCAGTTTATCAACGATGCCCTCCACGTCATGAAGCAAACCCGGCATCATACCTACCTGGTATTATCGAAGCGCGTAGCGAGAGCTGTGAGCTTCAACACACTGATGAGGGATAATGTTGTCTTGGGTGCGACCTGCGAGAACCAGGAGATGTTCGAAGAACGGGCCTATCAGGTCGCACGTGGCTATCACCCGGCCGACCTGCGGAACAGTCCCGGGATTTGGCTGAGTCTTGAACCGCTTCTCGGTCCGATCAACCTGGCGGTCATTCCAGGACTCGCAGCGTATCGCTTCCAGCAGCCGCCTTGGAGTTGGGTTGTCGTGGGATGCGAGACCGGGCCGTATCGGCGCCACTGCGATATTGCCTGGGTGCGCTCAATCGTTGAGCAATGCCGGGACAGAAGGATCCCGGTATATGTGAAGCAGGTCGAGGTTGGCGGCAGGGTAGTCAAAGATATCAACAGGTTTCCGGAAGATCTTCGGTTGCGGGAATATCCGCACCGGATATTCTCTGAGAACCGAGTGCCGGTATGGGAGGCCAAGTGACCACCAGATTCTATGAGTCCACTGCGTTTTCGACCGGAACAACCGAATGGCGAACACCGCATTGGCTATTCAGGGAGTTGAATATACAGTTTCACTTTGGCCTTGACCCCTGTGCTACGAAGGCGAACGCCCTATGTAAGAACTTCTTCAGCAAAGAGGACGATGGTCTCAGTCAGGACTGGACCGGCTACGGCCCGGTCTTCATGAATCCCCCGTATGGCCGGTCGGTCAATTGCTGGATGCAAAAAGCGTTGGAATCTGCCGCCCATGGAGCAACGGTTGTCTGCTTGATACCGGCTCGCACGGATACGTCCTGGTGGCACGACTGCGTAATCGGTCACCCTAAATCGGATGGTGTTGAACGCGAAGTGCGATTTCTCCGGGGTCGCGTGGATTTCAGAGGAATGCCGTCCACCAGGCGATCGAGAGCGCCGTTTGCCTCGGCGATCGTCATCATGAAACCGAAGAACCGAATCAAAGAGGGGGTTGAGTGATGCCTGTGTTTCTCGTCACGATCGTGAACCGTGATAGCAACCGCGAGGTTTCATACCTGATGGAGGCCGGTAACGCCCGGGCCGCTCGCCGGCAGGCCATCAACTCCCTGGTCAACGTAACGGCCCGGGAGGCAACGGAAGAAGACATTGCCCAGGTGAAAGCCGCGGGCGGGCATCTGTATAGAGACATGAGATAGTGAGGATAATCATGAGACTGGTGGTAACGGAAGACTTTCTACGCAAGATAGCTAATGTCGTCGACTCCGCTGAGGCTACTATAATGCCTGACCGTGACGGCTCGCCCGCGTACTTGGTGAAGGCGAAGCCCCTAAAATCTCTGCGTGAGGATCTCATCGCGATAATCAAGAGCCTTCCTGATGGGTCTCTGCCGATGGGGTCCAAGTCGGTTCACTCGGATTACGACTGGCCCGTGGTGTTCACCAAGAAATTTAATGACGGAATCCGTAAAATGATGCGCGACTCTTGTGACCACGAAGTATCGCGGGCCTTACGGGAGATACCGGAGGAACAAAGATGATTGATATAGCGAAGATTAAGGAGCGGTTGAGTAAGATTACGCCGCCGCCGTGGGATGGACACCCAAGTATAAATCCAACCGATTGGGTTGTTGAGGCAAGTCATCCGCCGCAACAAATTGCTCACGTGAACGCCGTTTACGTAGCGGTTTATGATTCGGAGAGAAGTGTTGGGGAAGAACCCAACGAAGTAGAAACGGCCGCTAACGGTGAATTCATCGCGTCCGCCCCGTCCGACATCGCGGCCTTGCTTGCCGAGGTGGAGAAGCGGGACAAAACCATCGCCTTACAGGGCAAGGTGATTGAGGCGGCGAAGGCAGTGAGAGGCTACGCATTTCATCCGCTTGATGACGATGCCCCAGATAATGAAATCTGGACTGTGGTGACTAAACACATGAGCAATCTCAACACCGCCCTTGCGGAGTTGGACAAGGAGGTTTCTGATGGACAAGAGACTTAGACAGATTGAGAAGGCGGTTGCGGATATACGAGAGCTTGAGGTCAATGGACCCTCAAATCAATTGGTACACTTACCTGCTATTTGTGGGTACTTCGAGTTCCTGTTTACCGAATTATCATATTGTCGTAGCATCATCGACAAACGTGACAAGGTGATTGAGGCGGCGAGGGAGATGTTTGTACGTGAATACGATGACACCGACGAACGCATGTTGACGGTTGACGATGACGACTATGAGGCACTCATGGCCGCGCTCGCGGAGTTGGACAAGGAGGTGGAGTGATGAGACTGTTGATTTTAGACGAGAAGCAATGGGATGAGTTTGTTGCACATCATCCGCCGCTTCGTATTGTGTGTTCTCGGATTCAGGACACACGCTGTCTGCAATGTGGTAAACTCCTGTCGGCCATATTTCACGACTACGTTTTCGCTGATAGTCGGTCGCTACAGATATATTCGCGTCCGTTTCAATGGAACCAGTTTCATCAATACTGTGATGACTGTATCGACCCACACAAGTCACTTGCAGAGACAGACCCGAGACTGATGTCGTGGTTGAAGAGCGGTGATAGGTTGACCTTTGGTCATCTTCCCCTGGAGTCCGGCGATGGATGATCCTACGAACCTGGCCCGGGCTATCATGCCTCAACTGGACCGCGTTGCCGCCGCCCTGGTGTTTCTCGAATTGGCCGTGGCTGGACGAGTAACCGAGATCAAAACCGCCGAAGGTTCCGGATTCATGATCAACGGAGCCGATGACAAACTGATGACCACGCTGTTCGGTACTCCCCTTATTGAAATCGATGGCTTAACGATATACTCAACGGGGAACGTTAAAGCCGAAAGTCAGGGAGGACTTAAAAATGACACCCTCGAAGATTGACATTGATGGCGAAAAGGTCGGAAGCCGGTACATGGTCTATGTCGACGATATCCGGATCCTGCTGTGCCGATGCGACGTTCGGATGCTGGCCATGATGGCGCTGGCCTTGCTTAACCGCGAGGAAGACCAATCAGATGGCTGGATCGGCAAGGAACTGCTATACCAGCCTTCGGTCCTGACGGGGAAGTATCTCTACACTCTCAGGAAAAATATGCTCTCGGCATTGTCCGAAGATTACACCGACTGGCCGGTCTGGGAGAACAACAAACGTGGCGGATATCGGCTATGTCTGGACCTTGGGGGCATCAAACTTAATGACCGGCGACTGCGTGACCTGGGCTATGCCGATCTAACTGAACAATTGAATGCTCGCTATATGGCCAGGGATGGAAAGCTGAGATGATTAAGCGACCAGGAGTAAAATACCGCGACCGGGTCTGCCGGCTGGATGGATGTGACAAGGTGTTCACGCCGCAATCGCCGAATCAGCAATACTGTTGCCGGGTGCATCAGGTAACGTTTGAGAGCGGGCAGGTGCTATTTGGTAAAAGGCCATTTACGATGGCTGACCTTCAGGGTGTCAGCCCCGAGCGGATGGCCGGGCGCATCAGGGAAGTACTCAAGGGTACGAGGGAATATCTAAGTGTAAGCAGGTAGATAATATCTGGATCGGGCGTCCCGCCTTTTTGACTCGCTGTGTAATTATCATTCAGCGTCCCGGTCCCGAAAACAAAAAAGGAGTGGTAAAATGTTACAATCTACAGCCTTCGGTCCGGCAATTGGAGGCGGCCGAAAATGGTCAAAAACGGAAGAACGATTCATGAAGCGGCACTATGGGAGATATGATTCCTTTTGGATATCTCGACAGTTGAGTCGGACCGACGTTGCGATTAAGAAAAGGGCCAGCCGGATGGGATTGCGGAAAGCGCGGCTTCGCTCGGTGTGGTTGCACCACTACGGCGCGCCGGATGCCTATTCAAGGATGCTCCGCACGAAACGATCAGAGGGTGGCCGCTGAACGGCGGCCCGGTGACGGTGGAACTGGAGGTAAAGGAGGACGGGGATGAAGTGTAAACGCTGTGGTACAGACGAGGACCGAGTACACGGTTATTGTTCGGGTTGCTGTATGGACCTACATAACCTCGAACGCGACATGGTTAACCGTACCACCGTCCGCATCGCCCTGTTGGAGAAGGTCGCAGAGGCCGCGAGGTGGTTAAGCGATGGGGCGGCAGACTTTGATACTCTCCGCGCCGCGCTTGCCGCGCTGGATAAACAGGAGGATTCCAATGACAAGGACTGAGAAGATTGAGGAGCGGTGGAAAACGTCTATACGTCGCGCTATTTTTGAATTACCAGCATTCATGAAATTCCAAGATGCGTATTGTGATGACGTTAAATATCTTCTTTCCCGCCTTGCCCTGTTGGAGAAGGTCGCAGAGGCCGCGAAGGGAATGTACGATATGCACTACGGGGGGAAACACATCTTCGATAAAGCTGGCGAAGTTGTTCCCGACCCTAAGGGCGACATGGAACGTGCGCTTGCCGCGCTGGAGAAAATATCAAAGGAGGCGAAGAAATGAACTGGATTGACATTTGACCGCGCTGGAAGAAACCGAGGCGAAGAAATGAAAAGGAAGTGTGAAGAGAACGAGAGTGCCCGCCGCATTGATAAAAATGTGCGATATTGGGAGGAAGTAGTCTCTCATGCTATGGCAATGTGGAGGTCGAGCATACTCACATCAGATGAAATGCTCCAGATACTTGACCTTGCAGAAAGTAATTTACCGTCACGATAATACACAGGAGGTTGGTAGCAGAGCGCAAAACCAACACCATAAACGAAAGGATTTAGAATGCCAACGCAAAAAGTAATCAAAGGAAAACCGGAGTTGGGCGACACCGTACGCGAACGCGTCACCGGGTTTGAGGGCGTCATAAACTCTATCACCAGGTATGTGAATGGCTGTGAACGGATTGCCGTACAGTCTGCGGTGCTCAAGGATGGTTTGCCTGCGGATGCGCAGTTTTTCGACATCATGGAGGTTGATATTATCAAGCGAGGTAAAGTCAAGGCCGAGCCGGTGCACGACCTACGTCTGCCTGGCGGTCCAAGGGATATTCCGCCGGCCATCAAGCGGCCAAAATAATTCCCTCCCCCCGGGCGTCCCGTGCCCCACAGTCGCGGGGCGCCCACCTCAAGAAAGGACAACATGATTCTGCACGGTGATTGCATGGCGGTTCTACCAGGCATAGAAAAGGTGTCAGTGAACTGCTGCGTGACATCACCGCCCTACTACGGGCTGCGTGACTACCAGGTCCCGGGGCAGATCGGGCTGGAATCGACTCCGGAAAGGTATGTTGAGAAACTGGTAGCAGTATTTCGGGAGGTCTGGCGGGTACTGAAAGACGACGGGACGCTGTGGCTGAATCTCGGAGATTCCTACGCCAGCGGGAAAGGGATCTGTTACAACCCGGGCGGCGGCAAAGACAGTCTCGGCAAGAACCGGAAGGACGCCGGTGCTCATCCTCTTGACCGGGGGAACATTTCTACTCTGAAATCACAGGGCTTGAAGCCTAAAGACCTGATCGGGATCCCCTGGCGGGTGGCGTTTGCATTACAGGCAGACGGTTGGTATCTAAGGCAGGACATTATCTGGAGCAAAACCAATCCGATGCCCGAGAGTGTGAAAGACCGTTGCACGAAATCGCATGAGTACATTTTCCTGCTGTCAAAATCGAAGCAGTATTATTTCGATCAGGATGCCATCAAGGAGCCGGTAGCGCCAGCGACGATACTGCGGTGTTCGCAGGACGTTGAGAATCAAAAGGGGAGTGATCGAGTGCCGGGCAAGACCAACGGTCCGATGAAGGCTATCCCTCCGGCATCCTGGAAGGGGAGCCGGTTCGACGCTGGCAAAACACATCACCATCAACTCTGTCGCTCGCAAGCCCAGGGCAACCGTCCCGGGCGTAGCGACGGCGGTAAGGCTTGCAATATAGCCGGTCAGGGGTATCGTAATCGCCGCTCGGTTTGGACGGTATCGACAAAGCCGTTCAAGGGCGCCCATTTCGCGGTATTCCCCAAAGACTTGATTGAACCCTGCATTCTCGCCGGTTGCCCGCCCAGAGGAACGGTACTGGACCCCTTCTGTGGGGCGGGGACAACTGGACTTGTATGCGTGGAACATGGCAGGCGATTCACGGGAATCGAATTGAGCGGGGAATATGTTGACCTGACTCGCAAGCGATTAACGGGGAGCCAATTGGGGATGGGTATCTAAACAAAACATTCGTTCGCGGTGTGATGGTGAGCGTCACGGTCAGTGCCGAATAGCGCTTGCAATCCTGCTGGCGGTGTGGAATATTCAAGTTCAGAGGAGAAAGGTACAGTTATGGTAAAAGACAGAGTGTTTGTTGTGCTGAAGGACCGCACGGAATTGATAATTCCATTCGCCGACGAAGAGAAGGCGCGGAAGGGATTTGAGGATGCCACCGCCGATCTCGGCAGGGAAGGTAGCCCGGTGGTTATTGGGGAGAGAGGGTTCGCGCACTCGGCGGGATTTTCTTTTGCCCCGATTTATGGCGGGGCACGAATGGGTGAGAGGTTATACCCTCTAATCTTTATAGGCAAAAAAAACCGCCTGTTTATCGACGTTTCCATTCTTCAATGTCTCGCTTCCTAAGAAGGGTCAGCGTCTTGAACTTAAAGGTTGTAAACTTCCCCTGGTATAGGTAATTCCTTAACACCGTAGGCTTTACGTTGAGTTCGGCTGAAGCCTCCTCTACCGTCAGGTACTTGTCCGCCTCGACCGTATGTAGGTGTTGAATGTATCGCTCGTGTTTCATGCCTCAATATACATGAGACATTATAACTTGTCAAGCGCAAAATAAAAAAAGTGTGTCCCGTTGGGAAGTTTCTTACTTAGCCTTAGACCATGCCTCCGTCAGCTTTTTGTCGATCTCGGCGTCTGGCGCATCCCCCGACGTCACCAATCCTCGTATCAGTTCGAGGGCCTCTCGGAGAGTTTTCGCCTCCTTTTCGGCCCTTTTCGCCGCTCGATCATGGGGGTCGGTGATATAAGACAAATCATCACATCGCTGATTATTCTTTTCCGTGGACATATTTATCAATCTCGCTTTCGGGAAATACAAGAGTAACTGTCGATCCACCTGACTGAACTATTCTACACAATTTCACGGCATCCTTCCAGTGCTGATATTCGTCGGCCCGTCGGACGTTAAGTCCAGAATCCCTTGCCTCATCGCAAGTAATAACAAAACCGTGGGTTTTATAGTCACCCGTAAGTTTTCTCGGCAATTCTTTCAACAAATTTACCCTAATATAGTTCTCTCTGTCTTTGTCAATGTGAAGACGCAAAAGTCTGTCGCAATAATCCCTAACCACGCCCAGTTGGTTCTTCGCTTGGTGGATTAGCATCGGGTCTAATTTTGAGACCAGCGGTGATAACATTTTTGCGGAGAATTCAAGCATAGAGGGGAAAATCTCTTTTCTCGTTAAACGGGTTACCCTTGCAGCCGATGCCCCGCCCGTTAGAACAATATTTATGCCCACTTGGGTTAAGTGATCCATCGCGTTAACCATATCCAGGGCAGAAATAGTAATATCTTCACGTTCGGGGTGAGGCAGTTGTGCGTCGAGTGGCCCCAGCTCGGAGGCGGGACCCATGATTATTTCGTCGGCCCCAATCGCCAAGAGAGTGGCGGCACTCTTAGCATAGTCTGGAATAATCACCCTGAACACGTCAGCATGGTGGCGAATCACATTAATGAGCTTATAGGCAGCATCGATGTTTCCCCCGGTAGAATCTAACCACAAGTCAATCTCCGAATCGTCGCGAGGGGTCGTTACCGCCATTTCGATTTGGCAAATTATGTCTCTGACGAGACCGGGGCTGATCCACGTTCTGTGATCAGCACTCTGAAGCAGCGTCGCTATATAAAGCGTCTTTTGCGGTTCTACTTGTTGGGGTTGTTCTTGGGGATCAACCTCCACCTGAGACCGGGCGATTGCTTCAGTTTCGGATTTCTGCATGTTCGTCTCGATTCGTCTTAATTCTCTTTCAAGGGAATCGTTCTCCATTTTATTCTAACCATTTAATAGGGTTTCGTCAATATCTAATTATTGTGTTATAGTAAGTTGGCGGCGGGCCTAACCCCGTTTATTCCACCTGCCCATGAAGGGCGGGTCGTAACGAGGGCCCAATCGGATTGGGTCTCTGGTTGGTAACAATACCGCCAGAAACCGCGTATAAGGGGGTTTTTCGCTTGAAGAAGCGATCCACATGGGGCATTGCGCTTCTCTATTGCCTAACCAAGATTATCTTGGCGGTAATTGATAAGATGTAATGCCAATGGGGCGGCCCGCCGTCATATTATTTGTCAAAGATCAGAAATCCCGCACAATATCTGTGCATTTGCTCAAAATGACCCACTACCGAAATTGTAGTGCCAGAAATGAATCGATAGGGCGGTGATCACGTCGCTCACGTCAGGGTTTTTTAATGCCTGTCTTATTCACTTCTTCGTGTGAAATAGCCGTTTCTGATTTACAAAAAATATCTAATCCGAATTCCTTTGAGTGATGGCGTCCCATGCGCCAGTACCAATCCTCGCCTTATGGCGTAGGAACAGGCTTCTGGCCCCGTGAGCCAGTTGATCACGGGGCTAAAGATATTTGTGCCGAGATGAGAAAGGTGTTCCCCAATGCCAACAACCAAGAGCAGGACTGCCAAGTCACCCAGGGGGAAGAGGTCATCTCAGCGGATACAGCTCTTCCCTGCCTTTGATATCACCAAACTCAAGCCCTACAAACGCAATCCCAGAGAGAACGATGATGCTGTCGAAGCCGTGGCGCGATCCATCAAGGAGTTCGGCTTCAATGCTCCCATTATTGTGGATAAGAACCATCGGGTATGTGTCGGCCATACGCGCCTGAAGGCCGCCTTCCACCTCGGGATGACAACGGTTCCCGTTCTGATGGTCAAGGATTTGTCGGGCAAGAACTTCACCGGCAAGAAAGCCAAGGTTCGCCATGCCTGAACTGAGTTCCCCACTCGAGGACTGATACTATGCCTGCCAAGTCCAAAAAGAAACCGTCCCCCAAAAAAGCGGAGCCGAGCAAAGCTGTCCTCGCGGCCATGCGGCGGCAATCCTATGTAGCCAAACGCGAAGCCGACAAGATGTTTGACCTCTGGTGTCAGATCAAGGACACCGGCAAGGGCGGCGGATATAAAGGCGTCGGCAAGAAGTTCAAGCGTGATATCAAGACCGTCCGGCGCGTTTCGGAAAGATACGATTGGACAAAACGGTGGGAGGATATTCAGCGTGATATTCAGAAACAGGCCGACCGCAACGTCGTCAAACGTGAGATCAAAAACCTTGAGCATGTGCAGAAGGTGAAGAAAAAGGCGCTGGACGCATATCTTGACCCCAAGAGGAATCCGAAGCCCCGAGCTTCGGTCCGGGATATCGCCACGATTATTGAACTGGAAGAGCAGCTGCGCGGCAACCTCCCCTCGGACCCGGAGCATCCTGCCACCGATGAAGATATGGTCAAGGCCGAACGTGCCATGGCCCTCCTGGAAAAGATGGGGCCGAAAGCAATGCCGGCTCTGGGCGAAGCACTCGTCGACCTGATGGTTGAGAAGAATGGCAAAGATCAGTAAGTCAAACCTTGATACCTGTCTGCGGGCACTGGCCCGGGTGATCCTCGCCTACGCGCCAACCCGCCGATTTGTTGCCCTCCATAGCGTTAAGTTTTTTGCCTGGTATTATATGGGCACCGTTCTGACCCCGCATCAGATTGGCTGGATTCGGGAGTTGATGAGGCGACGGCGCTGCGGCATCCTGTCGCCGATTGGTCATGGTAAAACTGAGGCGATCTCGAAAATCCTGCTGCTATGGCTCATCGTCCGTAACCGCAACGTGCGAATCCTCAACATCTCAAAGTCTGGTGGTGCCACCGGCGTGGCGACAAAGAACGCCATGGTGGTGAGGCAGGAGTTTGAGAGCAACCCCAAATTGATAGCCGACTTCGGTACGTTCTACAGCACCGATCGGCGCCTGTGCCGCACCTGGACTCAGACCTGTTTCCAGGTGATCCGGTCGAAGAACCTGAAAGATGCGACCTTTGAAGCGATCGGCATCAAGGGCGCTCTGACCGGCAGCCGCTTCGATATCATCGTCATGGACGATCCGGTTGATTACCGGTCCGAGGCCTCCGAGGCCGAACGGAAGATGATCTTTGAGGACTTCAAGAGCACCATCGAGACCCGCTTGGAGCCGGACGGCTTCCTGTGGTTCATCGGCACCAGGAAGGCGTACAACGACCTTTACTCGAACTTTCTCAAAAACCCACTATGGACGGTCATCGTTCAGAAGGCCATCATCCGGGAGCCGGAGGAGTGGGAATACGTCAAGCTGGATGAGCCTGTCGTAAACGACGATGGCACCCTGGAGGAGCACAAGGTCGTCATCATCTCCGAAGACCGAGGGGAAGTCCTCTGGCCGGAGCAGTGGCCGATTGAGAAACTCCTCTTGCGGCGGCTGTCAAGTGGTTCAATCACTTTCAACCGGGAATTCCAGAACGAATGCACCGATGATGAGACGTCCGATTTCCGCCTGCCCTGGTTACAGCAATGTCGCGATGAATCGATCAGCTATGTCGCCGGATGGATATCCGAGGAGGTTAAAGCTCAATTCCAGGGGATTATTGCCGGCACCGATCCCTCCCTGGTCATCAGCCGGAAAGAGGCGGAGGCGAAAGACTCCAGTTACATGGTCCAGGTGGCGTTCGGATTGACAGATTCCGGAGAGCGCCGGGTGTTATCACTTGAGCGGACCCGGGGACATACGCCGGCGCAGGCGCAGAACCGCATTGCAACATTCAACAGACAGAAGCTGACGGACTACCATTTTGTCGAGGCGAACGCCTTCGGAACCATCTTCACTCACAACCTGATCGAGGAGCAAGGCGTTCGAATCCTCAAACATATCACTGGCCAGAATAAGAGTGACCCCTGGTCCGGAGTGCCCAGCCTATCGGCGTTGTTCGAGAACGGCAAGATTCGACTACCCTACCAGACTCCGGAGGACAAGGCGATAACTGACACCATCATCAATGAGTTCCACACCTTTGGCCAGAACGAAACTGACGATATCGTCATGGCCTTCTGGATAGCGGAGGCGGGCGTGCAGCGGTTCATGGCATCACAGATACGCAAACGGAAGCGCGAGAAACTCTTACATGGGAAGCGATAGATAGCATGGGCAAGAAAAATAAACAGAACAAATCAAAGCCCCTGATGGACCTGGTGATCAAGACCATGGGCTTCGTCGAGAAGGCTACCGGTGCTACGCCGACATCGAACAAGCTGGACTTCTTCACCAACAAATACGGTGGCACTGATGGTATTATTCAACCTCCGTATGACCCGGCTACCTTAGCCAAACTCGTCGAAATGTCTGAAATTCTCCGTCCCTGTATCGAGGCCATGGCAACTAACGTTGACGGGTTCGGATGGCAACTGGTACAGCCAGCGCATTTGAAAGGCAAGGAGGATGCTGAATCCAAGGAGGCTCAGGCCGAGCATGAAAAGCTGAGGCAACTCTTTGAATATCCCAACGCCCAGCAGGATCTCGTCGGTCTGCGCTACGAACTCCGGGACGATCTGGAAACCGACGGGAATGGCTACATGGAGATTGTCCGCAACGGTGCCGGCGATATTGCCGAGCTGCATCGAGTGCCATCGGCAACCATGAGGATAACCACCCCGGACAAAGTCGCAACCGAGTATGAGCAGGCGATTCTGGACCAGAATGGCAAATATATTAAAGTCCCCAGGCGGACGCGCTTCCGTAGGTACGTGCAGATAGCCGCGGATGGATTTGATAAGGTGTACTTCAAACAGTTCGGTGATCCCAGAATGATTTCGAGCAAGAACGGCAAGGAAACGGAGAACCCAGACGATGCCGCTACGGAAATCATCGCCTTTGCCCGACCGGTTTCCTACAGCGTCTATGGTGTGCCGGCCTGGGTGGGTAATATCATGGGAGTGCTCGGGTCCCGTAAGGCCGAGGAAGTCAATTACCTGTATTTCGACAATAAGGGTATCCCGCCCATGGTAGTGATGGTCTCAGGTGGAACACTCACGGATGAGAGCTTCAAGAAAGTCAACGAGGTCCTCAACAAAGAGATCAAGGGCCTGGAGAATTTTCATAAAACGCTGGTGATCGAGGCCGTTCCTCACACAGTCGGGGAATTGGAAGAAAAGGCGACGCCGGTCAGAATCGAGCTTAAGCCACTAACGCAGTTCATGCAGAAGGACGCTCTTTTCGGCAATTACCGGGAAAAGATAACCAAAGCGATTATCGGTGGCTTCCGGATGTCGGGAATCTTCATTGGAAGGTCGGATGATTACACGCGGGCGACGGCCAGGGAGGCGACCCGGGTTATGGAAGAGCAGGTATTCGACCCGAAACGGCGGGCATTCGATGGCGTCATCAACCGAACCCTCCTGGCTGATATGGAAATCAATTACTGGAGATTCGAATCGCTCGGAGCGAAGACATCAGATGATGTGGCCATCGTTGAGGCTATGAGCAAAGTGAAGGAAGCACTTCCCGTTGCCTGGTTCATGGAGGCGGTGGCGGCCATGCGCAACGTGCCGGTAGGCGATATCCCGGAGGAATATCACGAGATGACTCTGGGTTCCCTTATCGTCGGACAGGCGGCGGTCCCAAACCCGACCGAATATGACCTGGGCAAACTTCTGAAACTCCGAGACCAGCTCAAGAAATCAATTGAGGAGGTAATATGATGAGATTCACCAGACTCGTTCCCCTGCTTGCGATTGTATTGCTTCTGCTGCCCATGGTGATCAGCCAGGGTGGCAGTCCGCCATCTCCTCCGGTGTTTCTCAAGATGAACACTGACGGGTTTCTCTATGTGACGAATCCGGAATCTGTCCTGATTGTGATCGGCACTGATAGCTATTGGATATCGGCGGATTATCTGAACATGGACGACAACCGGATCATCAACCTGGCGGCACCGGTTGAAGATGGCGATGCCGTCAATAAATACTACGCTGACAACCTGGCCGCCGGTGAAGGCTCAACCGACTCGATGAAGGTTGATACTGGCGATGGCGTCCGATATAATAACGTGACCAAAACCCTGGTGCTGACCGAGGGAGTTGCCATTGACATTGTTGCCAACGATGATACGACCGCCTACTACCTGCTTTCGATCAACGTCGATACAAGTTATCTGAATGCCAATTGGAAGATCGCCACGGCTGGCCAGGCGACGAAGGACGGCTCAGGCAATACGATCACCAGCCATTATTCACCAACTACGCATAACCACGATGGGAGTTACATTGCCGATGGCGTGGATGAGGTTAAGAACAGTCACATCGATTGGGGCAGTGGTGCCAGCCAGGTAGATGTGGATGACCTGCCTGAGAGTGGCACGAGGAAGTTCTGCCTGCCGGGAGACACGGCCAATTGGAATACTGCATGGACTTGGGGTGATCATTCAGGACAGAACTATCTTGATGACGATGTGGTTGATGATGTTGATGATGCGGACATTGATTGGGGTTCATCTGCCGGGCAGGTTGACGCCGACGACATTCCAGAGAGCGATACCCGGATCTGGCCTACGCCAACGCAGGAAACTAATTGGGACGTAGCTTATGGATGGGGGAACCACGCCAGTCAGACCTATTTGACCGAATCTGGCGGAGCAAACCCGGTGGCGGATGCAGACGTCCCAGACGGGATCACAATTACAGGTTTGGAGGACTCAACAAACTGGAACCTCGCCTGGAGCTGGGGGGATCACAGTACCTACGACTATCTGTCTGACAACCTTCTCAGTCTCTTTAAGTATCACGACCGGACATATTTCGATACCCTAATTGATGCTTCCGGTGATTCAATTATCTGCATCTACGCCGACTCAACGGATATAGGAAAATTCGACACGGACGATCTGGCACAGGGTTCAAGTAATCTCTACAATCAGACGCACACCGGCGACGTGACCGGGTCGGTGGCTCTGTCGATTGCCTCTGGAGCGGTGGGTACAGCCGAAATAGATAACGCCAGTATTCTTTTTGAGGATATAGGTCAAAACTCAGCCACAACGGATCAGGTGATGACGTGGAGCGGGTCGGCCTGGACGGCCAGTGACCAGGCTACAGGTCTTACACTGGCAAACCTCTTTGGACTGTGTGACCGTGATTATTTCGACACCACGACGGCTTTTGCTGCGGATTCACTGATAGTCATCTTTGCTGAGGCCGCCGATTCGTCAGGCAAGGCATTGCAGGATGCTTCGGGCAATGTCATCACAACCACCTATCTGTTGAATAGCGGCGATACCTTAGGTTGGACGTTCTTCGATGACACTTCAGTATTTGGGAATGGGGACATTATAATTTATCCACATCTGGGGTATGGCCAGATGATATTTCGTAACGGTGGACAATTGATTTTAGGTGGAGGCTCCCTGTTGGCATTAGCCGAGATGAGCTACTTAATGTTCGACGACCAGACGTTCATGTCATTTACCGATGGCGATGGTCTAACCTGGAGGGCGGCTGATAGCACTCTGATGGTCCAAATTGACAGCCTGACTCTTGAGTATGACAATGATACCATTCAGGTCGATACCTCATTTATGGCTACAGTCGGCAGCGTCGCACTGATAGGTGATGATACAACAAACTGGAACACGGCATGGACTTGGGGCGACCATTCTACTTTCTCCAATTTCGTCGAAGAGACGAATTGGAAAATGTGGTATTCAAATGGAAGCGGGGATGTTACCGAGTTAGGGCTTGGTGATAACGGTAAGGTGTTGACGGCAACGGGTTCTTCAACCGCGCCCGCGTGGGAGATACCAGCATCCTTCGACAACCCGTTCTTCTATGGTGACTTCACCTTTGTCGGTAATATGAATCAATGGGGTGTGGGACATCAGATAGACACGGCCCACGCTCATGCGAATCATGCCGATACAAATATGTGGTTTCCGACTTTCTACTCCGGTTGGGATGCCGACGATTCGGCGGAATGTATAGGCGATTCATCGCTGGACCATTCTCATGCTTTACATCCGTCGCTATTGTATATACCTGAAGGCTATGCTGGTTATCGGTTCTGGATGGCCCACACCCCTATCTGCATTAGCGAATCAGACGAGAACCCCCACCTCGCGGTGTCGAACGATGGGCAGAATTGGACCGACAGCATCTTCTCTAATCCGTTATTTGAACCGAGTGATTTCAATTGTTTACATCTATCGGACCCGGATTTGTTTCCCGATGACGCGGGCGGACTATGGATGGTTTTTCGGGCTTCATGGACTGGAGACACCTCTGCGCTTTTCGTGATCGGCTCCGCAGATGGTGTCACTTGGGATGTGTCGGATTCTGTACGCATCACATCAAGCGGTATTATAGATGACGGCTCTTCGATTCACCCCTTATATAGTCCGGCGGTTATTCTTGATACATCGGGGACTTACAGTATGTGGGTTGTCGAGGCACATTCGGTCCAGCCGGACGCGATGACATATCTAACTCGATATACCGCGCCCGAACCTGATGATGGCTGGACGCTTATAGATACGTGTACTTTCAACAACCTACCGACGGATCGTAAATTGTGGCATATCGAGGTATTACCAAACGGTGCCGATGAACTGGTGGCGTTGCTTACTCTGTGCCCGTTAGAAGAGAACGGAGATTCAGCCAGTTTACATTTAGCCGTTAGTCACGACCGTGGAGCATCGTGGACAGCCGACTCTGTAGCACTCTTAGGAGAAACAGCAGACTCAACCGCGTGGGATTATGACCGGATATACCGCGCTACCGGTTACTGGATTGACAACTCTCACGGTAAAGAGATTGGCTTGTATTATTCAGCATACGGCGCGAACGGTTGGGGCACGGGATATACCAAGATAACATTCGATGCTGGGGTTGAACCGGGCGATGTGGACACGATGGCGACGGCATTCACCAACTACGTAGATAACCACAGTTACGGCGGTGGTGATGATACAATTATCGTAGTCGTCCCCGCCGACTTTGTGCATGGCTATGGCACTCGCCCGCCTGGTGATTCGGTTTGGATGAGCCTTGAGGGTGCGTGGTCTACCGGCACAGAACCGGAACCGTACATGGCGGTGGATACATCCCAAAATAACGACCAATCTGACACTACAACGGTATCGTGGTCCGCCCTACCCGATGGTTGTATCTCCGTGGACTCTGTATTCTTCACCTACAAAACAAGTAATGCAAGTTATCTCATATCGGGGATTAGTGATATTGATTTTTGGGTGCCCGACCATACGGCGGGTAGCGTCATGGCAGATTCGGCGAAAGACATATACGGCGGTGCGCCATTTGCATCAACGTCTTGGGCTTTAACCTCCTGTGAAGTTGATCTGGTTGCCAATGCGCGTGAGCAGGTCGCATTGACCATAAAGGTTTCTATCGATTTAGGTGAAGATGTTTATATCGGAAGGGCATACCTGACATGCAAAGTCGTACGATAATACTGGCTCTGTTACTTTTGGCGTCCTCGGCGTTTGGGGAATCCAAGACGTTCTCGAACACTACGGACATCAAGGATACCTATATCTACAACGAGAACCCAACCACGAACTACGCGTCAGATACGGGTATGCTGGTAGCCAATGCGTTCGCTAACTACGCGAACGCTCTGTTTACTCTTGAGACGAGCGCATGGGACACTCTTGGTGAAGGGCAGATTATCACAGCTTGCTCGGTCTATGCCTATTGCTATGAACAGACATTCGCCAACACCGTCTACTCAGCCTTCATTAAGCAACCCGTTGTAATCACGGAAGCTACCTACGACATCTATTCCACCGGCAATAATTGGGCCACGCCGGGGGCACAGGGCGCGGCGGATAAGGGCGACAACTATGACGTGGAAACGATGTCGGGCCAAGGATTATATAAATGGGCATTAGAAACCTCTGAGGTAAACGCAGCTTACAATGGTGACAGCCGTTACTACGGTATGCTCCAATGGGGTGATGCCAACCTGATGGTCTGGTTCAACAGCGTCGATGCCGCCGCGAACCAATTTGCCATAGTCGTTTACTACGAAGCTCTCTCTGCTGGACCGTACAATTACCGTCATGGCCCGGAGGGTGTAGGTCAAAGACACGGGCCAGATGGTTGTAGCGCGAGGAGCGGACCATGAAGAAATTTGGAAATATCAAGGTAGGAGGAGCAAAGCTGTGAAGTGGAAAGAACCCTGGACCACCCTGGACGTCGGCTTAATTGTTGTATCTGCGGTCGTGGCTTGTGCCCCATTTCTGATCGCTGCGCTATGGCATTTCAAACTATAAATTCGGAGGCCTGACGATGATTAACAAAACAATGAAATCACGGCTCGCTATCATTACCATCCTGTGTCTGACCTCAACCTTAATGTTCCCGGCGGCGCTTTGTTCTGATAGCCGGGAGGTTTATGGCACTCAAAGTAATATGATGGACTCCGTCAAGTTCCTCTGGTTCGTGAATCATGCGAAATCCGACTCCTCTGGCTGGCATGAGGACACCTATGGATGGGACACCACCGTCGAGATTACCCAAGGCAATCATTATAAGGCGATCCTTCAGTTGAAATATCTCGGCACCCCGAATGGAACTTATGATTGGTGGACGGTTTATGAAGAGCAGACCGGCATGGATAGTATACTTGTCAATCTGGCCGACGTGAATAAGGTAGATTTCAAGGCTGACGTCAGCGGTGTTTCGACCTTTGACTATACTGCCAATCAGGTGACTGTCGGGACGAACAACGATAAGGACGATTACACAATATCCGGAACCAAGGCAACCCTTGACGCCCTGGTCGATTTCGACCCGGCTACTATGGCGGTCACGCCAACCGACACTACCGCGTTCGGCAAATTCCTCGCCGTCAAGAATGACTCCCTGATCTATCAAGGCTCGGCGGCCGGTCTCAGCCTGGTACAGATTGATTCAATCCTCAGCGCAAACCACGGTGATATTAGTTGGGGTGGCTGCACCGGCGATGACGAATTCTACGTGACGGTATTCGTTATCGATAGCGCCAACGACGACAGCCTCTCCCGGATCCCGGTCTTTGCTCAGAACGCCACAGGTGCCCCGATGGCGAAAGGTGTTACCAATGACAGCGGATATGCTGTTCTCATGCTGGAGGGCGCAGTCACTATCGGTGCAACCTATGGGTTATTCTATGACTTTGTTTTTAAGTCCGTCACAATAACCGCCAACGATACAATCGACATCGAGGGATACCCGACCACCATTGATCCCAGCGTCGAGGTCTGTCCCCCTGGATACGCATGGGTGTACGCCTTTGAATATGATGCAGATGGTAATCCTCTGGCGGGAGTAATTGTCCGAGAATTTCACGGTAAGTTGGCTGGTACTGATATAAATCAGGGTTTCACTATTGCGCCCAGGTACCTTTATGACACTACCGGGTCTGATGGGTCATGGATATTTCAGTTGCTGAGGACCGGTGAGTATGACGACACCACCAAAGGTTTCTACCATCTCAAGGCCTACTACGGCGGATCTATCTTATGGCAGGTTGACGACCTTTATCTCCCAGACACGGGGAATGTGAACATCACGGAAATACTTGCAAATCAATGAGCTTCCAACTGACCCGATACCAACGCATTGCAGCTTTGGAGATAGTGGACAACCTTTGCGCGGACCTCTGCTGCTATCCTATTCGCAAGGCCGGAGAAGGCCAAGTGTTGCCGTTTGAGAACGCTGTTGTGGAACTGCTCTTGACCGAATGGGGTAACGCCAGCAAGAAAGCCGTCCAGGAGGCGCTCAAGCGGCTCAGTGACGGCTTGGGGCCGGTCAAGGCCCGGGAACTCTCTCGAATATTCATGATTATCGAGGATGGTATTCGCACCCGATTTGTCGAAGGCTCCAACAATGGCATGTCGAAATATATCCACGGTGCCTACAGCAAAGGCAAGCGCGATGTATTCAAGGCGTTCCGCCACAAGGTCTTGTGGTCGCAGGTTGATGATACCGCCGTCGAATGGCTGACCGACCATCATATGTACTGGATTGGCAATTACTACAACCGCCAGGTGTCCGAGAAACTGGCCTCCGTTGTCGCCGAAGGGATGGAGGAAGGCCTCGGCCGGAAAGACATCGGGAAGAAGATTCGAGGCTTCTTCGATGAGGACGATTATCCGGGGGTATCCAGCAAGCCGGAAGTATACTGGCGTGGCCTTGCGGCGAACGCGATGAACCGGTCAAGGAACTTTGCGATGATCCAGGCATACGAGGAGGTTGGTGTAACGAAACTCCAGATCGTAGCCGTGATGGACGAAAAAACATCTGATGTGTGTCGAGAGCTTAACGGAAGAGTAATACCCGTAGCTACCGCTGCTGGCCAGCGTGACATGCTGATGGCATCGGAGGACCCCGAAGATGTCAAGACTATTTCCCCTTGGGTACCGGCCAAAGACCTTGAAGGACTATCGACTAAAGCGATCACGGAAAAAGGCGTTATCATGCCTCCATATCATTTCCATTGCCGCACTCAGGTCGTGGCCGCATAATCCTCCCGTTTCACTTAGTCATGTGAAACGTCCCTTTCTGATTTACAAAAAACCAAGTATTGCCTCTTTTCAGATTGAAAGCACGCCCAAGTGCTGAATTGGTAGTTTGATATCCGGGCTGGCTCCAATCCCGGGCGGAGTCAGCCCACCCCTGCTAACGATGAGTTGACGATGAGTGATTATTCAGGCAATGCGACCCGGGTGGCTGTTGACAGCGACATTCTTCGCGTCTACCCCAATGCTCTCATACAAATCTACACGAGCGGAACGGATAGTCTCATATGGGAAGACAGTGCCGACCAGTACGGCAATTGGTCCGTTCCTACTCTTGTGACGGGCAAGTATGATATCAAGATCGACGGCCAAATCCGAGCCACCATCCATCACGTAACCCACGATCACAACCACACTCCCGACGAGAGTTGGGAGTTCTTCAAATCAGGAGCGATCTCGGTGGATGCCGGCGAGGTCAACACCATGCAGGTCTGCGGCTCAGATGTAGCCGGCAGCCTGGTCAAGGTTATGCTGCTCGTGGAAAGCGTGGATGCCACTGCCGACATAACGGTTCACATCCTCAAGGGTGCTGCTGCTGGTGCCGATGCTCTGGTCCTGGCCACTGACTCTGTCTGGAATTACCGGGTGAACCCGGGTTCAATACAAAGGCGCTTTCTCCATGTAGATAACAATCCGGGCATTTCCATTGCCGCGGATGATTGTGTAACAGTCGGCTATGACTACGCCGCGGGTAGCGTGAACGGCTTAACGGTGGTCTGCATTTTCAGGCCGTCATAATACGAACCTATAAGGAATAATGCCATGGGAGAGAAGAAAGACCTCAAAGCGAAAAATCGCCTGTCGGATGTTGATGTGATCGAAATGGGTCTCGTCGACCAGGGTGCCGTCCCGGATGCGAAGTTCGTGGTCCTCAAAGCGAAGGATATCAATCTCCCTGAAGGCTCCGATATCCTGATCAAGTACGTGGCCTTTAAGGCGGTCGACAAAGTCAAGAAGCAAGTCTACGGTTACTGCCTGGTACCGATACTGCCCGACTACCAAGGCGACACCATAACGGCCGAGGAAGTAGAGAAGGCCGCCCACCGCTTCATGCAGAATGCCGCCGTCCACAAACTGAAGGGACAGGGGACCAGCGACCAGCATTCCTACTTCGACGGAATCGGCTATGTCTGCGAGAGCACTATAGACTACCACGGTGTCATCGGCAAAGCGGCCGGGATGGACGAAGGCATCCAGGGTGGCTGGTGGATCGGCGTTCAGGTCGAGAACGATGAACTCTGGGACAAGATCGAAAAGGGCGAGAAAACCGGATTCTCCATCGGTGGTACTGGTGTTCGTGAGCCGGTCGACGCCTCCAAGCCTGAATCAGCGGTTGGCAAGGTTCTGAGCAAGATAACGGGCATCTTCGAATTCATCAGGAAAGGGGATAGCAAGAGCTTTCAGGAGATCTATGACGCCCAACAGGTTAATGATGATCTGTGGGACATGTTCTTCGCATTAAATGATAGCATCAGGAGCATAGTCGAAGACTCGGACGTTACCGACAAGGTTGCAGCTATCAGCAGTACCATCGAGCAGTTCAGGGCGGCCATCATCGCATATGTCTCCATTATCAAGGCTGGTGCCGGGGGGGATCAGCAAGCCACCAATCAAGATATCGTCAAACAACTCTCCGAGATAATAACGAAACTCAAAAGCGATAGCACCGAGGACCCGGAAGGAGGAACCGACGTGGATGTAAAACAGTTCGACCAACTCGCCAAGACGGTGGGTGAGCTGCAGAAGAAATTGGACGAGGAGATTCTCCCCACCCTGAAGAAGCTCGCCGACAACGGGGAGGGTGAGGGCGGCACCCCGGCCAATGGCGACCCGCCGCAGGATGGCGCCGTCACCGACGAGGCGGTCACGAAGCTCATGGAGCAGGTGACGGCTCTCGCGAAGAAACTTGATGAGGACGTCATCGAGCGGCTGAACAAGCTGGAATCTACCCCGGGCGTTCGCAAGAGCTTGGAACCCGGGCAGACCGTACCCGACCCCAAGGACGGTAAGCCGGACGACAAGGTTCCGAGCCTCAGAAAAAGCATGTTCGCTGGAGTGACCCGTCCGATGGAGACCGAATAATAACGGACTCCAGCATGACCAAGAAAATATCATCCCCAATTTTGGAGGAAAGGGATAATGGATAATCAGGAAATTTTGAGACAGTTCACTACCGCAGCCGGTCGCCTTGGTTTTCAGAAGGGAGTAATGACCCTTGAGAATACCAACTTCGGGATTATGCCCAGGCAGGCTGTCGAGGAGCTGGTCAACCTCACGGTGTCCCAGAATGACTGGCTGAAGGAAATCGGCACCATGAAACGGCAGGCAAGAAGCGGAACCGTTCCCGTCATGGACCTGAACGGCAACATCAGTGAAGGCGTCGCAGAGAATGACGCCAGCGGTGCGGACAAGGAGATCGAAACCACTCACGTGCCCTATCACTGCAAGAAGTTCAAGGCACGTTGGTACGTCAGCTACGATGATATCAGGGAGGCCGAGGCCGCAGGTATCGACAACTTTGAAAATGAGGTAATGCTGGCTTTCTCAAGGGCATTGGGCAACGACTTTGCCAACCTCACCCTCAACGGTGACACCAGCCTTGACAGTTTGACCTCCATGCATCGTCTGCTGAACCAGGTCGACGGTGTCCGCAAGAGATGCGATAGCGGTGCCCACGTCATCGATGGTGCCGGCAAGGCTTTCGACAAGGGTCTCTTCACGATGCTGGAGGACAATCTGCCGGCCAGGTATGCTTCTGACCCGAACCTACGCTGGCTCCTGCCGCGTCGCATCATGACCCACTACAAGGACAAGGTGCAGCAGTTGCTCACCGGCCTGGGCGACCAGGCGTTAGTCGCTGCCTTTGACCCGAACCCGAACAACATTCCGCCGATTGTTTGTCCGCAGTTGAGTCCTGAAATGGGTCCGGCTGCCATCGCTCCGACCAGCGCAGTCGATGGAACGACCTATATCACCCTGGATCTGACGACCTTGGTAACCGCCCTGCACATCGCGGATGTTGATGCCGGCGTTGGACGTAGATTCCGGGTTATCTGCGTGCCTACCGGCGAGTCCGAGATCTGTACCGGCTTCGATGACACAACCCTGAAGATCAAAACGATCGGACTCCTCGGCCAGACGACCGTGAGCGAAACCGCGAGCGACTACACAGTTGGCCTCGTAGATGAGACCGAAGTCTACCTTTGCAACCCGAAGGCTGTCAATCTCGTGATGTGCTATGAGGTCCGGAACTTCTGGGAGTTCGAGTCGAACAATGACCGGTTCCGGATGATCACCTACTACTTCGCGGATACCTTGATCCCGAATCCTGACGCGATTGTGAAGGTCAAGCGCATCGGTGTCACTCAGAAATCGACCTGGTAGGAGGTGAGGACTTATGAGTAACAACAAACTGTTGAAACGTTTCCGCTACACTTGCATAGCGGCATCTTATACCGGTCCGAATCTTCACTGCCAGAGGGGGTTCAAGGTCGAACTCACCGAGGATGACCCGCGTCTATGGTTATTCCGCAACCCCTCTTTTGAGGAGAAGGAATTGGATCCCACGGTCGAATCGACCACCGCACCGTCAGAGCCGTCCGGCGACAACGACGCAGACAAAACTCCGGCAGAGATCACCGGCGATACGCTGCTGGAAGACCTCGGCGTGTTGTCAAAGCCGATTCTCGCCATCTTGAAAAAGGCGGAGTATGAGACGGTGGAAGATGTTCGGATGAGCACAGCAGAAGACCTGCTGGCGATCAGCGGCATCGGCCAGGCGACTGTTGATAAGCTGATGGCGGCCTGTAGCGAGGCCTGATCTCAGCGAGCCGAACGATTGAGAAGACTATAATGTTCTGAAATTCTTTTCACAGGAGGCAATAGAATGGGTTACAAAGATTATCGCTCGGACGCTGCCGGTCCCTTCGGGTATGGAGTGGCCGGTGGTGAGGGCGTGGAGGCACAGCTCTTCCAGAACCGCATTGAAGGTGCGATGATCCAGACGTCGACCACCGGCAGTTCGCAGGTGACGGGCGCCGGCGACGGCACCTATCTCCACGATATCACAACCGGTTTCGCCGTTGTAGACGGCAAAGTCCTGGAAATTGCGGCCGCGGCTGACGTAGCCTGTGAGGCTGCCGGCGACATCATGATCAGCGGGAATGCGAAGTACTACATGTTCGTCGCATATCGGAGTCCGCTCGGCGTAGTCACCCGGTTGACCGTGAAGGGGACGGTGGCATTGGCGGCTGCCGTGGTACCTCCGACACCAGCCGAAATCACCGCAGCGGTGCCCGTGGGCTGTCCCTGGGTGGCACTCGGCACGATGCTGATCAGTCGCACCGGCGATGAGGTTGTCACCGAGGCAGTGGACAACCAGTACCGGCCGATGTTGCTGCCGAAAACCGTTCACGATGCATAGTCGGGCGGTATGAGCTACATCGCCATCAACGATATACGGGACGAAGGGATATCCGATCCTCCATACACGGACCAATGGATCACGGCGCGGATATCCCTCGCCCAAAAATTCATAGAGACGGTAACCCGTCGTTTTTTTGAAAAACGCACAGCCATAACGTTGGTGCTCGATGGACGCGGCCATGATACGCTTTGGTTGCCGATTCCTCCGGTATCAGTGACTGCGATTACGAAGGTGGCCGTAGCGGATGTTGAGGTCGATAGCGCTGACTACAAGGTCATCATGCCGGAGTTCCCGGATGGACGGAACAATCCAAAACTGGTTAAGGTCTCCGGGTTGTGGACAGCCGGAGAGGGCAATGTCGAAGTCACTGGCGACTTTGGCTATGTCGAAAAGGATGGGACAACGCCGCCGCTTATCCGGGATGCCTGCAAGCGGATCGTGGTGGCATTCCTGCCAAAGATCAGTGACGTCGAAGGACAGCGAGCCAGCCGCATCATAGCCGAATCGCTGAAAGACTATTCTTACCAATTGGACGAGAAGACCAGGAACGGCCTGTTCGGCGATCCTGTCATCGATCATGTCCTGGCACAATTTCGCCGCAACATGATTGGCAGCTATTGATTTGGGGGTTGGAAATGGAAAATCCTGTTTTGGTTACCATATTACTTTGCCTGTTGACATTCTTCCTCGGATGGGGGTCCTGCTATCTCACCGCTGCGAAGCGCATTGAGGCTCGCAGCAGCCAGATAGCCGAAACGAACGCCGCTCACGGGCGAGACATAAAAACACTTTTCAAGGAACGCGACCGAACGGATGAGAAGGCCGATACAGCCATCCGGCTTCATACGGAGGCGTTGGGTTTGATGACGGAAATCGTCAATCAGAATAATCTCTTAATCCAGAAAGTCACGGTGGAGAAGGGGTAGCACGGCAATGGTTTCCGAGTTCTTACAGACACGACATGCACGTTTCTTTAAGGAAACGACCGGCGAGCGCACCATTGAATTCACGGAGTTCAATAAAGCCTCCATTGATGCTACTACCGGGGATGTCAACGAAGCCGTTGCCTACCCGGGACCGGCCAAGTATCTGCCGGCCTTTGTTGATTTCAGTCCCTCACAAGCTGTGCGGGAGAAGCTCGGCCTTGAACTGGACTTCCAGGCCGCAGTCAGTGTCTGTCAGAAGCATCTCGACGATGAACAAATCGAACCCAAGATTGGTGATGCCATGATCCTCCCGGGAGATAAATCCAAATACTACGTCGTCAAGATTATCAAGGATCATCAGGCCGGTTCCAGCTTCCTGGGTGTTCTGATGGCGGCCGGTCACAAGGTGGGGAGACGCTGATGGCTAAACAGTCGGCATTCCTGTACGGTGATTGGGATAAGGCCCTCAACAGGTTGCGTTATATCAACGCCCGGATGGCGTCCAATCTTGATAAGGCAACCAAGCGAAATGCCCTGGCGGTTCGCGATGCCATGATCCAAAAGTTTGTGACCGGAGACCGATCCTGGCCGCCACTTGCGGATGCGACCATAGCCAGGAAGGGCAGTTCGAAGCCCCTGATCGAGCATGGTGATTTGATGGGGTCGATTAATGTCAAACCGCTTCCCCACGGTGAATTCTTTGTAGGTGTTCCACGTGCGGCGCGCAGTAAGGATGGGGCGGAGCTGGTGAACATCGGTGCCTGTCATGAATTTGGGACGGACGTTATCCCCCAGCGCTCATTCGTGGCCACGACATTACACGAACAGGATAAACCCTGCGCGAAGCGATGGACGGAGGCGGCAAGAAGGACCATTTCAGGATTACCTTACAATGGCTAACGAAATCAAAAATATCACCACAACCCTGCAAGAGTTTTTCTCGCAACAGCTTTCGCCCGTTGTTGTGATGTCGGCATTTCCGGACGAACGGGCCGTGGGTGAGAATGAACGGCAATATCCCGCGGCGGCCTTGAGCATCTATGATTTGGGTCTTGGCAATGAGAGGCGTTACGGAGGCATGGTGCGCACGGTAGTCAACAACGATGACAATGAGACCTGCCAGCTGCGGCCCGTTCCCGTTCCGGTCAATCTATATTTCCAGGTAGATACTTTCTGCCTTAAGAAGGCGGACGACTGGACGGTCAAGTATCAATGCATGCAAATCTTTGGTGACCGACAGACAGTTTTGACCACGGCGGACGAAAGGCAACTCTGGATTATTCCGGAATCCCAGACGCCGCTTGACCATATCGAGGGATCAACTTTCCGCACCAGTTATCGGTTCATGGTGCCGGTATGGTTCGAAAGCGCCAGAGCCGCTGAGGCGGGCTATCTGGTACTGAAAACGCAATTGAACATAAATGATGAACCAATTGAGATAGCGGCAGCTGCCGGATAGGATAGATGAATGCGGTTCCTATTATTAAATCCGAACTCCACCTTTGTTGAAGTCCCATTAGCGAGCGGCACGATCACCATCTTGCCGAAGAGCAAAGCCGGTCCCTTCAACGACAAGCAGGTCACCCCGGAGTTGAAGTTGATGATAAGCCGCAGGGTTTTGGTGGCCGAGGAGGTTCCGGTTACGGTAAGGCCCTCGAAAGAGAAGAAGAAATCCAGCCGAAGCAAAGGAGATAGCAAATGAGTTACAATGTAGGCATGAATTTGGTTGAAGGGCAGAGCATCTCGCCGGTGTCCGGAGTTGCCACGGGGATCTCCGCCATCATGGGCAATTTCGTGAAGGGTCCGTTGAACATAGCGACTCTGATCACGAGTTTCAGCCAGTTCGTCACGAAATTCGGCGACGTGCCAGCCGCTGGTAGCACCAGCTGGTACTCCGTTAAAGGCTTCTTCGCCGCAGTAGGCAATGCCTCTCTTTACGTGGTACGCGTGGCCAATGATACCGCGGCAAAGGCGACGGTGACGTTGCAGGACCGGCAGGGGGAACCAGCCAACACCCTGAAGGTTGAAGGCGCCAGCGAAGGCACCTGGGGTAATGCTCTGGCTGTCAAGGCTGAGGACTATAACATCCTGACCACGACGGTAACCGAAAGCACTGGAGCCAGTGCCATATCTGCCAAGCTGACCTCCATCAGCGGACTTGAGATCGGATCGGACGTGCACTTCTTTGAGGATGCCAACGATGAATATGTTCGGGTTACGCAGATTGACGCCGCCAACAAGACTATCCATTGGACCGGAGGCCTGACCAATGTCTATACGGTGGCGGCTGCGGTTACCTCGATGGAGTTCAAGATATCCATCTATCTGAGCGGTCTGCCGATCGAGACCTGGACAGGTCTTTCGATGAACGACGCCGTGTCATTCTTCTGTGAAAAGAAGGTCATCTCCGACTATATCATCGTAACAGACTTGAAGGATACTGATACCGATTATCAGGATATGCCTTCAGTTGACACTACTCCTCAGGCGCTCATATCGGGTGCTGACGGTCTGAGCGATGTCGTGAAGGACGATTACGTCGGCGCAGAAGCAAGCAAAACGGGCAAATATGCCCTTGATGCCGTGTCGAATCTCTTCCGGTTCTGCTGTCCCAACCCGACACTGACCGATGCAGACCCGGACGTGGCTTATGGGGAGTTGGTGCAGGACCTGCTGGACTATGCGGATAGCCGCGTCACGGTTCAGTTCTACGCGGACGTGCCATACAATACGACCGTAACGGACGCCGTCACCTTTGCCGGCACGCTCGAAGGGCGGCGTCTTGCTCTGTTCTATCCCTGGGGCAGGGTCACCGAGGGTGGTCTCCCGATCTATGTGCCGACCTCCAGTCTGATAATCGGCCGGGCCGTTGAGAAGGACACCCGGCGCGGGGTCTTCAAATCAATCGGCAACGAGAAGTTGCCTTATCTGACTGACCTGGAATACAAAGTTTCGGCCTCGGAAGGTGAGACCCTCAACGATGCCGGCGTGAACACGATTCGTATCCTCGGGTCAGCCGGTATCCGTGTATATGGAGCGCGCACCCGCAGCAATCTCACCGCATGGCGGTTCATCCATTATTCCGAACTGTGGAATTACATCGGTCAGAGTCTGGCGATCTCTCTGCAGGACGTATCTTTCGAGCCGCATGATGAGCTGCTCTGGAATACAGTCACCCGCAGAGTGTCAGCATTTCTGGCCAACGAACAGCGCCGGGGCGCCTTGTCCGATCCGAGCAATCCGCAGGGTGAGGCATATCGAGTTATTATGGATGCCACCAACAACTCAGCGGCTCAGATCGCGCTGGGTCAGGCGGTTGTCGAAATCGAATATGTCCCCGTGGGCGTAGCCGAGAAGTTTATAGTGAAGTTGACCAGCTCGTCGACCGGGCTTTCGCTGATCGAGGGTTAATAATTTACTCATAGTGGAGGACCACAATGCCTAAAGAATATGGCACGGCGGACCCGGACGCCAATCCGGAACTCGCCAATCAGTTTCTACTGGAAATCGATGGAATTGCGGTGATGGCCTTCGAGAAGGTGACAATCGGTGCATCGGAATTTGATGTCGGCATCAATCGAACCGGCATTGACCCGGCCACCTTGCGCACATTCTCCGGCCTGATGAAGAACACCACCATCGTGATCGAGAAGCATCTGAAAGTTGGCGGTGTTGCCGATGTTAAGCAGATCATCGACTGGCATCGTCAGGGTTCGAAAGAACGCAAGAGCGGGGCCATCGCCTTGATCGGCCGGAGTGGCTCGGAGATAATGCGCTGGAACTTCAACAATGCATGGGTTTCGAAGCGGGATGAGCTGGAGCTTGATGCATCCCAAGAAACCGAACCGGTGACGTTCAAATTCACGTTGAGCGTAAGTGAGATTGTCCTGGCGTAATGCGTGCAAGCGAGTTACCACAGGCAGTTCTGGATAGACTCGACATTCTTCATCTTGAAAAACTGCGCACGAATCGGTTCGCCGTCCAAATCGATGCCGGGCACGATGTTACCGATCGGCGAGGATTGACGGTGATGCGATATGCCGCCAGTGCCGTTTTGGGTTTTGAGAAGGTCGAAGGCCTGCACGGGCAGGTGGATGTCCGGGAGGTACGAGAAATCGGATTCCGGGGAGTACACCGATTCCCGCGCCGTTCACGGCATCCGGCCTTGCGGCTGATCAGGGGTCTGGCCACCAGTCACCGCCTGTGGGATTGGTTTTGTGAGGTCAGAGAATGGACAAAGGGCGGACCCGATTACCGGCGTTCGCTTTCCATCTTTATGCTTGATTCGGTCGCCACCCCGGGCGGTCTGGTCGATTATGAAGTCTGGCGATGGGATGTATTCGATGCTTGGCCGTCAGAATGGCATGGACCGGCCCTGGACGCCAATTCAAACGGTATGGCCATCGAAGGGATTACTATTCAGCATAGCGGTATAGCAGCGCCTCAAGGGATCCTCAGTGGCATCGCCGGCGAAGTTCTTAACGTATTGAGTTAATCAAATTATAGGAGATATTTATGAATGACGACGGAACAGTCCAGACTACGGTCGAGTTTGACCTGCCTTGTGGCATCGAAAAGGACGGTCAGGTACATCGGCGCGTAACGATGCGCCGGATGCGGAATGCCGATTTCATGAAGGTCAGCCAGGATACGCGGGTCCGGCAATTCGCAAAGGAGGACCTGTCCGTGAATTCATCTAATCCGATTCAGCTGATGCTCACCCAGGACGCCATGAATCAGATGTTCTCAATTCTCTTCACCCAGGTGGTGCTGAGTATTGGGGATATCCACAAGCCGACCAAAGATGTTTTCGACAATATGTTCACGAACGATGTTCGCGCGATGCAGCAGCAATTCAGTAAATTGAACGAGATAGATGAGGTGGGGGAACAGGCTATCCCTTTCGGTCTTGGCGGGAAATAGTAGAGAATTTCCCGTATCCCCCGGATAGCCTGAGAAAGGAGATGTTCTTCCTGGCCTACAGGCTCGGGTTCGGTTACGCAGACCTCCTTCAAATGGAGCACATCGAAGCGGTGAACTGGTGTAAGATGCTCATCAAACAGTTAGACGACGAGAGACGCGAAGTGGAGCGGTTGAAAAACCAATAGGGTTTTATTTATGCTGGGAATGATGAATACATTTGGCCTGGGGATGGTCCTGAAGGTCAAAGATGACATGAACCGGAAGCTCGTTCAGGGCCAGGCGAACCTCAGAGGCCTACAGAGGACTGCTGGTGGTACCGCCGACAAGGTTGTCGCCGATGCCGAACGTATGACCGCCGCCATGGCCGCTTTCCAGAGCACTCTTAAGGTGGGAATTGGGATGATGGTCGGTGGCGCCGCCCTGATGGCGCCTTTTGCCTTGGCGGGTTTGCACGCGGCGAAGACTGAAGACGCTATGGGTGATATTATGTCACTTCTGGTCGGTACCGGTATGAGTGCCGAGGATGCCACCCGGGCCGTCCACGGTCTCAGCCGTGAAATCATCAATATGGCTGGCTCAACGAGAATACCACTCAGAGACATCGAACAAGCCGGATACGATTTGGTCTCCGCCCTGGGAATGGATATCGGAAAAGGCGCTCTTCAGCCTGCCGTGAAGCTGGCCGTGGCCGGTATGGGTACGATGCAGGAATCGGTGACGACGCTGACATCGCTATTGAATACGTATGGCGAGCGTTGGGGTGATACCCTGACACCCATGGAAAAAGCCACGAAGATAGGTGATATTCTCTCCGCTGCAATCGCGGGTCAAACTACGACACTCCCCCAGCTGACGATGGCCCTGAAATACGCGGCCGGATCGGCGAAAACCTACGGAGTTTCCCTTGATGAACTGGCCATTCTCATCGCGCAACTGCAGACGAAAGGTTTGCAGGGCACTTTGGCCGGCACCGCGGTGACAGCATTTCTTCGCCAGGTAATCAAGCTAAAGGAAACAGTAGGAAAGGATTCGATATTAGCATCTCTGGACGTCAAAGATGCCACCGGTCACCTGAGGCCAGTTATTGATATTCTGACCGATATGGAGCGGCTGTTTGGGGTCACGAAGGGAAATGCTGCCGGATTCACGATGACGGTGGAACAGGGAGCGGTCATGCAGAAGGCCTTCGGTGATGAAGGCAAAAAATTGGTCGACACCCTGCTTGGCCAGAGTGCCGCCATGACCGAACGACTGAAAGTGGCCCGCGAAACACACGCCATGGACGCAATGGCTGCAGCGCGCCAGTCGTCGGCTATCGCAATGTACCAGATGATGAAGAATTCAATCTCCGGCCTCGGGATTGTCATTGGTGAACAGTTCCTGCCAGTCATGAAGGCTATGGTCTGGACATTCAAAAGTCTCACGGTGGGAGTATTGGATTTCGCGCAGACATTCCCGTTCGTCACCAGGCTCATTGCCGGACTGACTGCTGGCCTTGGCGTGGTTCTAATGCTTTCAGGGGCTATCAAGATTCTGGTGGGTGCGGTCACACTGATGAAGGTTCTTTTTCCCATAACGACCATCGTAACGACTCTTTTCGCCGGTGGTATGGGCACCCTGGCTGCTTCCGTTTGGGCAACCGTCTGGCCGATTCTGGCCGTGTCGGCTGCGGTCGCGGGCTTGTTGTATCTACTGCAAAAAGTGTCCGGAGTAAACATCTTCGGTGGGGTCAAGGATGCAGTCTCATCTATTGCCGTGCCGGAAATCAATATCCCAACGATTATGCAGCCGAACATGGCTATGGCAACGCCGGGCGGTACACCTGTCGATCTGTCGGGCGCCATGCCCACCCAGGGATCAGGAAGCCAACAGACAACGGTTTATAATATGCAAACTACCAAGGGGTCGACTTACAACATCAAGGCTGGACCGGGTATGAACGAGGAGAAACTCGCCCGGACTATTGACAAGCACCGTCGCACGGCGGAGTCAAGGACGCCGGGAGGACATGGATAATGGGTCTGTTTCTGCCAACATCCGGCACCTCAACCATACCGTTCAGCAGCCAGAGATTGAGCAAGGCGCAGATATACTGTCTGGATACCAACGAGTTTCTGAACTTCCAGTTCAATCCGTCAACCTTTCAGTGGGAGAGAGATATCAATTGGGCGGAGACAAACTGGCGCAATAACGATTTCGGCGGTGACATTGAGTTTATCAACAGCGGTCCTCGGACCTTCGACCTGCCTCTGCTCTACATTGCTGACCCCGGAGCGCCGGATATAGAGTATCAGCCCGCCAATAATGCGACCGCGCCGGGAGGACGGAAAGATTTTGAATTCATCGAATCCCTATTTGAACGGTGGGCATCTATGCTACCTGCGAAGAAACGGCCGTCCCGGGTCCGGGTAATGTTTGGACCGAGATCGTTTGAGGGTGTCATAGTGCATCTCGACCACAGGATCGTGGAGACCTTTGAGGACCTGTCGGTTCGAGAGGGGTTAATAACAGTGAGTTTCAGAGAATGGAAAATTATACCATAATCGAAGCCGGCGAGCGGCTTGACACTCTGGCTGATCGTCTCTATGGCGACCCCTACCAGTACCAGAAATTGCTGGATGCAAATCCGGACCTTGACGTTTGGGATCCGGAACCCGGTACGCTGATTGAGGTGCCTCATGCATGAACAGAGCGACTTCAACCTGTATCTCTATATTGACGGCAAAAGCTATTCATTCCCGGAGAACATGAAACGGTTCATCGGCGATATTTGCTTTGAGGAAAGCATTGAAACCGGCGTCGCCCAGTCGTTGACGTTCAAGGTGTACGATAGTGAATCTCCCGAATTCGATGCTTTTCTTGATCTGATTCGTCTGGAGATGGACCTGCGTTTTGACATCGGCCGGGTCAATCGACTCCGGACGGTCTTCATAGGAACCATAATCGAGATCAATCCGCAGTTCCCGTCTGATGAAGCGTCGTTCCTTGAGGTCGTCTGCCACGACTGGAGTTGCCACCTGAAAATCGGGAGTGCCGAGAAGCAGACCTATCCAAAGAGAACGGAGAATGATCCCCCATCGAAATCTTTCACGTGGAAAGATGTCGTGTCGGGAATTTTGGGAAGGTACGGATTTAAGAAATCCCCCCCGAAAGTATGGCCGTCCGGGGCTTTGGACGTTGAGCTTGGTGACAGTCAGGGGATACAAATTGGCGGCCTGCTTATGGACGACCCGAAAATAGATACCCTGAATATGGGGAGCCGTGGGACTATTACTCAAACGCATTATCAGCGTGGAGGTACCGCCTGGATGGCCTTGACGGAGATTGCCGCGAAATTCGACCTGAGCCTGTTTGTCCGGGAGGCCACTATTCATATGGTGAAGGAGGAGTGGTTCATCGAGAAACAGGGACGAGTATGGCGGCTGTTATACGGCGCTTCGCCGGAGGCCCTGAACGCCGCCGATGCCATTCCGCTTCTGGAGCTGGACATCGAAAGCGAATCGGCCGGCAATTCCGACAAAATAACGGTGACTGGCTGGAAGCCCGTTGAGGCAAAGGACCCAGACCCGGATGCAACCGGTGAATTGCGGGGCACGGCCATGATAGATCCGGCCTGGATAAAAGAACTGCCCCGATTCCCACATGCGCCCGTGCCTGGGCAGGTCGCCACTATTGGCGCGATGGCCGGCTTCACCTATCACGAGGATAATCCGGATGAAGTCATGGCCGAGTTGTTCGGCTTTTTGAGATGGCCGGTTGACCGGGCTGCGGAGTTTGCACGGATGACCCGGGCTGCGGGTGAACGGGTCGGTGAAACAGCGACTGAATTCCTCAAGAGGGTGTATCAGGGATGCGAAACCATTGTAACGTCAGGCGACCCACTCAGATTTGACCGTAACATGGAGCGCCAACGCAAGATAACGGAGATGCATGCTCATGGCATTCCAGAGGAGGCTCCGATAGCGTTGACCGAGAACGAAGTGGAGAGGGTAGTTTCAGAGGAGGGGATGTCAACCCAGAAGCAGGTCGATGAAAAGGCGGCCGCACTGCTGGCCGAAATGCTCAAACACCTGACGGTTGTGCGCGGGGTGATCCCCGGCAATGTGTCGATTCTTGCGGGGCATGAGGTTGAGATTGTCATATACAGCATGGGCATTATCGGCAGGAAGTATTCCGGGGAATATGTAATCCGAAACGTGAAGCACACTATCGACAGTCAGGGCTACAGAACGAGTTTTGAGGCATATCGACGATTATTGATATCGCGCAAACTCCAGGCGGAGATAACACCACGATGAAACACAGGGCAAGAGTAATAAATATCGATGACCCCGAAGGTCTCGGACGGATTCGTGTCCGGATTCTCTCTTTCGCCAAACATGCGAATCAGACGCCGTGGGTCTATCCCTGCAGTCCCTTCGCCGGTCCGGGTTATGGATTCTTCTCGTTGCCGGTCGTCGGCGATTCGGTATGGGTTGAACAGACCGCCGAAGGCCTCTGGGTCTATACCGGGTTCTTTTGGACGAAAAAGAACTCGCTGCCTGCTGGGGCATCATCTCAGCGAAGAATTCTTAGCACTCCCGCGGGACATACTTTGGCGTTTGACGAGACGGGGAACG
>SWCC01000176.1_pt1 | contig 60814 bp, 61 predicted proteins | sample 4692971 | NCBI WGS metagenome assembly SWCC01 (sample SAMN10267277, study PRJNA491770) | bioreactor metagenome | isolation source: DHS bioreactor inoculated with subseafloor sediment | place: Japan: off Shimokita Peninsula | collected 2006-08 | reverse complement strand
TTGATTTAATTGAAAAAGGAATTATTGGACTATCGCATTGCGAAATTGGGAAAATATTGATTGACAAATGGAATCTGCCTTTAACATTTTCTGAAGTTGCAAGGTATCATCACAATCCTGGTAATTCTGAAAATTTTAGAGAACTTGTTGCCGTAGTTCATTTAGCCGATTATATGACCAATAAATTGGAAACAGGCAATTTTGTTTGGGATAGAGAATACAAATTAGATAAAAGCATTTTAAGCATATTAAATCTTCATGATGAAGAATATTTAGAGAATTTTATAGAAACTTATAAAGAACTGTTTACTAATCAATTAGAAACCATAAACTTTTAAGAGATCAAAATGACTGTAGAAGTTAATGACGAATTAAAACAAAGAAGAAAGAAAACCGAACTGGTACTTTCTAACATTTACAATCTTCCTGCAATGTCAACAATAATGTTGGAAGTATCAAAATTATTAGATGATCCTTCAACCGGAACTGCTCGTTTAAGCAAAATGATTGGCAGAGATCAAGGATTGGCAACAAAAATTCTTTCTATTGCAAACTCTCCTTTGTACGGATTACCGCGCAAAGTATCTACAATCGATTTTGCAATATTAATTATCGGATATCAAGATATTAAGAATATTGTTATAGCTCTTTCTATGATTGAGTCATTTAAAAACAAGACTGATAAAAATCTTAATCAAAAAGATTTTTGGCTGCATTCTGTTATGTGTGGAAACGGAGCTAAAAGAGTTGCAGAAGATTTGGGTCTGAAATTTTCTGGCGAAGCATTTGTTGGCGGACTTCTGCACGATTTAGGAATACCGGTAATTCATAAATATTTCCACTCCAGCTTTGAAGAAATTGTAAGAAAAGTTAATGAGGATCATTATTCAAATCTGGATGCTGAAATTGAAACTCTTGGTTATACGCATCAAGATATTGCCGGCTTTTTAAGTAAGAAATGGAATTTACCTGTTCAGCTTAATGAAACTATTATGTTCCATCATACTCCGCTTGAAGGTCCTTCTAATATTCAACTAACATCGTTAGTTCATTTTGCTGATTATATGACTCAATATTTAGAAGTCGGAAAATTTTATTGGGATAATGCTTTGCAGTTAAATCCGGAAGCAGCAAAAGTATTAGGATTTGGATCAGTAGCAGAAGCCGAAACTTTTATGGATAATTATAAAACACTATTTCAAGAAGAATCAGAATCGATGAAGTTCTAATACTGTGAGAGTAGTTAAATCAAATACCGTTGAATATGAACCTTTCTACAAAACTCTTCAGAACATTGCTGATGAAGATGATCAAGGTTATTCTGCGCTTTCTTTAGTCAGTTACAAAAGAGAGAATACGGGAAATAATAACAATTCGTTATTAGAAAAATATTCACATCTGTTTCAAACAATACTTTCTTTTGAAAGAAGCTGTGAAAAGTTAGAAAAGCCATCTGCAATTTTAGATGAATTAACTTTATCTCTTAAAAGAATAGTTCCGGTTAAAGAAGCCAATATGTATTTGTTTGATTCTTCTTTTAATAAACTAAATCCAATTGGAAATACAAAAGAGTATGACATCACTTCTGTAATAAATCATTATTACAAAGAGGGTGTTTTAAATCTTTTGTTTGAATCAGCTAAGGTTTTAGTTATTCCGGAACTTCAATCGCATAATAGAAATGAAGCAAAACTTAACTATGTAATTGTTCCTTTATTCGAAAAAGAAAAGAAAAGAGGATTGTTTGTAATTCTAACTTCATTAAGAAAAGAAGCTATTACTGAAGTTGATAAACAAATGCTTTCTGTTTTATTGAATTTAGGATTTGCAAAAATTGAAAGACTTCAATTAAGAAAAGATTTAACAACTGTTTATGAAGAACTTCAGACATACCAAGCAAAACTTGTAAATGATTTTAGACTTTCGGCAATTGGCGAATTAACTCAAGGAATAGTTGAAGATATAATGTCGCCGCTTCAAGTTATGATATCGCAAATAGACATGTTAGAAGTTCCTGAAGAAACAAATGATGAAGTAGAATCGATAAAAAATCAGATTCATAAAATTAATCGTTCAGTAACTAGATTAATAAAATTTGCAAACGTTTCACAAAAAAACATCAAGATTCATCCTTGTTCAATTAATGATATTGTTGGTGAATATTTCTCACTATTAAAATCGACTTTAGAAAGTTCAAATATAGAATTTGTATTAGATCTTGATTCGAATCTTCCTTCAATACTTTCACATGAAAATTATTTCTTCCAAATACTCACAAATCTTTTTGGAATTATTAAAGCAAGAATTTCTAATGGCGGCGGGATAATTATTCAATCAAGAAAAAAAGCTGATGTTGTTTTATTAAAAGTTATTACAACTGCCAGCTTAAAGGAAATTAGTAAAGGAAGAATTAAATCCGGTTTAGATATCAATTACAAAATTATAAACAACTTAGTAAAGAAACATGAAGGCGATTTTATAATAGAAAGCTTTGATGAAAGCGGTTCGGCTATAATGTTGAGTTTTCCTTTAAGGAGAAAAATAAGACAATGAAAAAAATCATTTTAGTAATTGCGTTTTTTGTGATTTCAATTTCAGCTGAAGAAAAAGTTCAAAGTGATTCTGTTAATATTCGCTTAATGGTTTCAGAACAAATAAATGCTGCAAGAGAAAACAAAACAGCGCAGAACACTAAAATAGTGCAGAGCAATAAAGCAGAAATTATTCCAACAGTAAATCAAGAATCCTTTGTTACAACAAGTGATTATACTTATTACGTAATATTTTTCTTTATAGAAATCGGTCTTGCATCAAGTCTAGTTTTGTTATGGATCAAAAGAAAAGAGATGAATAATAAATATGCCGTAAAGTTTTTAAAACTAAATGTAGCAAAACTTCGTAAAGAAAAAATCGGGACAAAGTTCAATGCAGATTTAACAAAACTTCGCACACAATTATCTGCACAAACTATCAATGTAAATGATCATGGAAGAGATATTACTTATAAAGCAAAAAAATATTCTATATCAAAAGGTGAAGTTCACTTAGCGGCAAAATTAAAAATGTTGGCAGAAAAAAGTAGATGATAAACTCAGTTTCAAATATTGCTCAAGTTTCAAGTGGAACCATTGAAGTCAGCTCGGCAAATATAAAAAGAATTTTGCCGGATCTGAATTCACTGGTTAAAATTGAAGTTCTAGAACCAATAAAAGAAAGTACTTTTAGAATAACTGTTAACGGGTCAGTATTTATAGCAAATTTACCAATACTGGCAAAAAAAGGTGAAGAGTTCTTTGCAAATGTAATTAATCATAATCCATTTACATTAAAGCTGAATTCCCTTTCACAGCAAGCTTTAGGAAGTTTATACGCACAGCTAATGACTGATTTTGGATTGGATAAAAATATTTTAACCAAAGACTTATTCGGAAAAATAAATGCTTTTGGAAAATCAATTTCAAAAACAAAAATGAAAAAATTTGAAGAATTCCTAAAAGAGTTGGGAAGTGATTTTGATGAAAATCAAATGTTCCTTCTAATCAATTTAATTTGGCAGGATTCTTCATTAGATCAAAATGAGATTAAAAGTGTATTCAAGAAATTTTTAAGTACTTCATTTGAAAATGTAGTAATTGCAATTTATCTGAAACTGAAAGAATTGAATTCTTTGAATCTTCCTAGTTCTATTTATGATTTATTAAATAACACATTTATGTTTTCTGAAGATGATTTAAATAATCCAACTAAAGTAAAATTACTAAAATCGAAAGATGCAGAAATTGCCAATCTAATGAATTTAGTAAACGATGAAATATATTTGCTGCAGAATCAAAAAGATGCATTGAAGGAATTGTTTGAACTGATTATTAAATATCAAATTCAGAAAGAAGTTTATGCCTCATGTTCTGTAAATCCGGATTTTATAATTGAGAAGAATGAATCTACGTTTTCACCGGTTGTTTATTTCGTTTCAATTAATGGAACAAGTGTAAATGTAAATATTAAATTTTTGCTGGAGCGTTTTGAAGCAAACTTTGCAATAGTCAATGAACACTTGGTTCTAAAGAGAAACGAACAAAAAATATATAAAGGAATGGAAAATATATTATTAAGGATCTTCAACTTAGCATCATTTATTTATGATGAAATTGTAGTTACAAAATATTCCATTGATAGAGTTGCATAAATGACATTTGATAAAAACATATTAAACAATGCGCGTAAAATGAAAATGATAAATGGAAATGAAGCAGAAACATTGAATGACCTTATGAGCAGACGTGATAATAAAGTTGTGAGCATAAAAGTTTACTCAGCAATTGGATTAATTATAAGTGAAAATCTCAAAAGAGGATTAAACAAATGATCAAAAGTTTAGCAATGAGCGCAAACAATTTGAACAACAGAATGAAGAACATGGAAATTGTTGCAAACAATTTAGCAAACATAAATACAACAGGATATAAACGAGAACTTCCTTTTGCAGAGTATTTGCAGCGCATGGAAAATCAAGATATTAAACAAATAACAGATTTTGCCGAAGGTACATTTATAGAAACAGGAAATACTTTTGATTTGGCAATTTCCGGGAAATCTCTTTTCGTAGTTAGAAATGAAGATGGTTATCAGTTAACAAGAAACGGAAGATTTAAAATATCAGATGAAGGTTTCTTAATTACTGAAACCGGCGACAGAGTAATGGGAAAGCAAGGTGACATAAATATTACCGAGGCTATTGTAGGAAAGGATTTAGATGTAATTATAAATTCTAATGGAGAAATAAAAATTGGCAACACTATTGTTGATCAGCTCTCAATGGCAAAAATTGAAGATCAATCAAAAATAAAAAGATCGCTTGGACAAAATTTTATAGTTGAGAATGATGACTATCTGGAAGCAATGGAAGATGAATACGAAATTAACCAAGGTTTTTTGGAAGAAGCAAATGTAAATGCCATGCAAGAAATGCAGTATATGATAGAGTTTAGTAAAAATTTTGAAATGTCTCAAAAACTAATTTCTTCGCTTGACCAAATAATGGGTATGGCAAAAGAAATTGGAAGAGTTCAATAAGAGAGGTTAGATATGCCAACAAGAGCATTAAGAACAGCAGCTTCCGGAATGTATGCGCAGCAATTAAATATTCAGGTTATTGCAAATAATATTGCGAATATAAATACGACTAGTTTTAAGAAAAGCAGAGCCGAGTTTAGCGATCAGATTTATCAAGAAGTTTCAACTAATACTGAAAATATTAATGTTCCGGGAATAGTTGAAAGCGTTAGCACTAAATTGCAGATTGGTAATGGTGTACAGCCTACATCAACGCAAAAGCTTTTCCAGCAAGGGGATTTGCAGCAAAGCGGTCATATGCTTGATGTTGCAATTTCCGGTGAAGGATTTTTTCAGATTAGAAAACCGGATGGAACTTTTGCTTATACACGAGATGGTTCTTTCAAAATTTCCGGTGATGGTTCTTTAGCTACAGCCGGCGGTTATTTAATTGAACCCGGAATTTCTCTAAATGATGATGTTCTCCAAGTTCAAATTGCAGATGATGGAACTGTAAGTGTAATGGACACAACCGGTGATACGGTTGATATAGGTACAATTGAATTAGCAAAATTTATAAATCCAGCCGGTTTAAAAGCTCTTGGTGATAATCTTTATGGTGAGACGGATGCATCTGGAACACCGCTTTTAGGAAGACCAAATCAAGAAGGATTTGGAGTTTTAAAGCAAGGATTTTTGGAAGCATCTAATGTTGATATAGTTGAAGAAATGATTTCTATGATTACTGCACAGCGTGCTTACGAAATAAATTCAAAAACTGTAAAAACCGTTGAAGAAATGATGACAATGGTAAACAACTTAAGGAGATAAGTTGAATAAACTGCTTTACATATTGTTATTAACTTTTTCTCTAAATGCCGGTACAAACGAAATTGAGAATTATATAAAACAAATACTCTCCGGTTATGTTAAATATAATTATGAATTAGTCTCAAAACCAAATGGCATTGAAAGCATTGATGATTCTAATCTTCATGTTGACAATACAAAGCAATACAGATTGAATGGAAAATATTTGTATCTACCCGTTTTTGTTTCTGTTAACGGTACTACAAAAAGCAGCTATTTAACATTTTCAATTCAGTTGTATCAAGAAGTTTACACAGCATTAAATGAAATACAACGAGATGAAAAATTATCACCGGAATTATTCCAAAAGGAATTAAGAGAAGTCTCTCATATAAGAATCGAGCCAATTTTAGATTTATTTAACATCACTGAATTTAGAAGCAAAGTTAATTTGAACCCCGGCGATATTCTTACAAAAAACTTAATTGAAGGGGATCCTATTATAAATGCTGGTGATATAGTATCTGCTTATTCTGAATACGAACGTTTAAACATCAGCTTTAATGTAAAAGCGAGAGAAGATGGAGTGTTCGGTGAAAAAATTAGAGTTGTTAGAGATGACAATAAAATTTTTATAGCCGAAGTAATTGATTCAAAAAACGTAAAAATTATTGAGTGATAAAATGAAAAAATTAATTTTAATAATATTGCTTATTGGATCGTCAGTCTTAGTTGCTCAAGATTTTAGAACAAACTCAAGCAGATCAATTTTCTCTGATTATAAAGCGGCTAGAATTGGAGACGCAATAACAATTATTGTTGTAGAATCTTCAGAGGCCAGTAACCAAGCACAAACATCAACCGGAAGATCTAGTGATGTAGGATTAACGGCAGGCGGTTCATTAAGTGGATCAGAGTTGCCGGGTGTGGATTTTGGACTTGGAGCTAACAATGATTTTAGAGGCGGCGGTTCAACAAAATCATCCGGAATGGTAAAAACAAAAATTAGTGCAATGATTGATTCGGTCTTGGCTAATGGTTTATTAAGAGTTTCGGGAAGCCGTAAAATTGTGGTTAACGGAGAAGAACAAATAATTAAGATAAAAGGAATTGTGAGAAATTCAGATATCAATTCAGACAATATGGTTTTCTCATATAATATTTCTGATGCAGAAATAATTTTTGAAGGAAGCGGGATGATTGATAATAATACAGAACCCGGTTGGATAACTAAATTATTCCATTGGTTATTCTAAAGGAATATAAAATGAAAAAAATAATATTAATACTAATAATAACATCAACACTTTTTGCTCAACGCATAAAAGATATCGCCTATTTTCAAGGTGTAAACTCTGAACAGCTAATTGGATATGGTTTAGTAGTAGGATTAGCGGGAACCGGCGATACACACAGATCGTCATTTACAATTCAGTCTGTTACAAGTATGCTAAAAAGATTTGGCATTACAGTTCCGGAAACAAATTTAAGAACCAGAAATATTGCAGCAGTAATGGTTACTGCCAGAATTAATAATTTTGTAAAAGCAGGAAGCGAATTTGACATTAATGTTTCATCAATGGGAGATGCAACAAGTTTAATGGGCGGTACACTTTTAATGACGCCGCTCTCCGGAAAAGATGGTAATGTTTATGCAATTGCACAAGGTCCAATGTCTATTGGCGGTTACGATATAAATACAGGTTCCGGCGGAAGAGTTGCTCAGAACCATGCACTTTCCGGTAGAATTCCAAATGGTGCAATTTTAGAAACTGATATTAAGCAAGGAAGTTTAAATGCTTCTCAATTAAGTGTTATTTTGAAAGACCCGGATTTTACAACAGCTTTTAATATTGCCGAAGCAGTTAACGGACAATTTGGTGCCGGTACTGCAGAAGCAAAAGATGCATCAGAAATAAAAATTAATGTACCAGATCAGTTCTCAGAAAATTTAACTTCATTTCTTTCCGGAGTTGAATCCATTGAAGTGCAAAAAGATGTAATTGCCAAAGTAATTTTAAACGAAAGAACAGGTACAGTTGTATCAGGCTCAAATGTTAGAATTAGTCCGGTTACAATTTCTCATGGAAGTTTGAATATCACAATAAGATCATTTCCAATAATATCTCAACCAAATTCATTTTCTAATGGCGAAACAACACTTTTCAATAATCTTGTTCCGCAGGCAAATGAAAATAATTCAAATGCAATTTCAATTGACGGAGCTGCAAATGCACAAGAAGTGGCGGCAGCATTAAATTCATTAAAAGTTTCACCAAGAGATATTATTGCAATTTTCCAAGCATTAAAAGAAGCTGGAGCGTTGACAGCAGAATTGATAATAATATAAAGTTTATTTGATATGGAACAGATACCACTAAAAATATCGAACACTACAAAGCATATTTCTGAACCGGCAAAAATTGATTCAAGATTTACTGCTGATGAAAAAAAGAAACTTGCAAAAGCATCTCAAGATTTTGAAAGCATGCTGACTACAATGATGCTTAAAAGCATGAACAAAACTACCAATGGTTTATTTGGTGAAAATAATTTTGGCGGTGATGTTTTTGATTCTTTATTCGAGATGGAAATTGCAAGTCATATGACTGAAAGTAAAAGTTTAGGAATAGCAAAACAAATTTATGAAAAAGTAACCGGTGAAACTTTTGATCCAAAAGAATTTGGGATGGGTTTACCGGTAACAAAAAAAGCTCCTGAAATGAAGTTTGACGGTGGAATAAAAGGATTAACTCCATCTAATAAATCGATGAATAACGTTGAATATTTCAATCCGATAATTAAAGAAGCTGCTTCAAAATTTGGGGTCAGCGAAAATATTATAAAATCAATCATTCTTACAGAATCTGCTGGTAATCCTAAAGCATTATCAAAAGCTAGTGCAAAAGGTCTTATGCAGCTTATGGATGGAACTGCAAAAGATTTGGGTGTAAAAAATTCATGGGATCCTAAACAAAACATTTTTGGCGGTACTAAATATTTTTCTCAAATGCTTCAAAAGTATGATGGTGATGTTGAGCTGGCTTTAGCCGCTTATAATGCAGGACCGGGGAATGTTGATAAACATAATGGAATTCCTCCTTTTGAAGAGACTCAAAATTATGTTAAAAGAGTTTTGGGTTATTTTAATAATCTGGAAGGTTAAAATGGACTTAAAAGAATTATACACAACATTAAGCAAGCATGAACAAAATTTAAATGAGCTTTTACAGTCAGTGCAGAGAAAGCAAATTGCTTTAATTTCAATGTCACATGATGGATTGGAAGAATCAATTCAGCATGAAGAAAAACTTCTTATCAGAATTAAAGAAATTGAGAAGGAGAGGCAAAACTCATTAAGGAATATAACTCTTACATATAATGTCCAATTTGATTCAACAAAACTAAAAGATATTGTTGAAAAACTAAAACAGTTAGTAGCTGAAAATGAATTGAAATCATTAATGCTTTTTGAAGGAAAGATAAAAAAGCTAGCTGAAATGATTTCGGATGTAAATAATCAGAACATGTTTTTGATTCAACACTCAAAAAGATTTATTAATGAGACGATCAATACTCTCTTAACAAACAATAAAAAATCAATAGTTGATAGAAAAATATAATGAGCGTTAATAAATTATTTGACATATCGAGAACGTCGTTAGCAGCGTATCAGAAGGCACTAACAGTTACTTCTAATAATATAGCAAATGCTAATAACCCAAATTACTCAAGACAAAGAGTTGTTCTTGCAACTGAAATTCCGGATATAAGAGCAAAAATTGCTTTCGGTTCGGGAGTTAGATTGGATAGTATTGTTAGAGTAAAAAGTGAAATTACTGAAACGCAGATAAGAACCTATAATCAAAGTTATTCTTTTGCTGATAAGCAATCAACAATTCTTGGTCAAATTGAATCTCTCTTAAGTGAACCATCGGAATTGGGATTGTCCAATTTGATGAATAACTTTTTTAATACTTGGGACGAACTTGCTGTAAATCCAACTTCAGTTCCGTTAAGAAATAATGTTGTTCAAACTGCACAGCAGATGGCAACTAAATTAGAAAATATTTATTCGGGAATGTCCAGAATAAAATCTGATTTAAAAGGTGAAGGCTCAGAATTAGTTGAACAATTAAACGGACTTACAGAGCAGATAAGAGTTTTAAACAGACAAGTTTATGAAGCTAATGCAACGGGAGGAAGTTCTATAAATGACCTTCTTGATAAAAGAGATCAGCTTGTAAATGAACTTTCTCAACTGGCAAATATAAATGTTTCTTATGATGAATTTAATGTAGCAAATATTTCTATCGGCGGAGTGTTTGCAGTTGATAGAATCCAAAGTACACAATTCAAATTAACTGAAGAATCCGGAAAAATAAAAGTTACTACTGAAGATGGCGCAGCTTCTTTAACGTTAAATGGCGGTGCATTATATGGAATTTCTAAAGCATACAACCAGCAGATTCCAGATTATCAATCTGATCTTGATACTGTTGCAACTGCAATATACGAGCAAGTCAATAATCTTCACCAAACCGGATATTCGAATACTGAACCTCCGTCAACAAATTTAAAGTTTTTTGATAGTTATAGCAGTGGAGTGCTAAAGTTAAATTCAACTTTAGTCGATAATGTAAATCTAATTGCAATTTCTGAAGACGGAACAAGCGGAAATAATTCCATTGCTTTAGCAATTGCAAAAATACAAGATGGAAATCTTATAGATGGTGTTACTATCTCAGAAAAATATTCAAATTTTGTGAGTGGTTTAGGAAATGACAAACGAGTTCAAGAGCAAAATCTTGAATCTTACGAATTAGTGCTAAATCAATTGGAAATTCAAAAATCCGAATATTCCGGAGTATCGGTTGATGAAGAGATGATAAATGTATTGAAATTTCAAAGATCTTATGATGCTTCAGCAAAACTTATTAGAGTAGCAGATGAGATTTTACAAACATTATTACAGATGGTATAGGTGATATTATGAGAGTTACTGATAGAATTTTACAGCAGTCTTTTTTGTATAATCTTGAAAAACATAAAGTTGATTTGCAAACAAGACAAGAGCAAATTACTACCGGAAGCAAAGTTAATAGACCTTCGGATTCTCCTTCGGGCGCTTCAAGAATTCTAAGACTTCAAAACCAATTAGGTGGATTGAATACTTTTCAGAAGAATATTGATAATGCTCAATCTTCTCTTGAAGCTTCCGTACTTTCGCTTGGAGGAATTGGATCGGAAATTCAAGATATTCTTGTGAATATGGCTTCAATAAATAATGCCGCGGTTACAGATCTTAATTCATATGCAACCAAACTTGAAATGTCTATTGAGTCAATTATGAATTTTGCAAACTCTAAATTTGACGGACAGTATTTATTTGGAGGTACAAATAATTCGGCAGATCCATTTGTAAAAAGTGGATCAACAATTAATTCTTCATCTAATAATATTGGTGGTGAACAAAAAATTAGAGTATCTACAAATATTAGTCAGAAAATTAATATTACAGGAAGTGAGCTGTTTTTCCCGTCAGTAAAACAATCAGGTAATTTAGATTCCGGCATGGCAGTAAATGATACAACAACAACTTCAGAAAAAATACTTGATCCGGATGGAAATGAATATGATCTAAATATTACATATACAAAAACTGCAGCAAATTCTTATACTCTTGATTATGATGTTGTAGATTCAAACTCAAATTCAATAACATCATCTTCTCATGCTTTAGTCTTTGGCGTTGATGGTGCATTAAGTTCAATTGACGGATCTTCTCCGACTTCAATCTTTATTGAAGATAGCTCAACGGGAATTAAAATTAATTTTGATGTAAAATCACTTACAGAAAGTGCTTCCACATCTTCAATTTATACAAAGAAAACTCAACAAGCGGATATTTTCAAAACACTAATTTCTGTAAAAGAAGGCTTGCAAAACGGAATTAAACCAAGCGCAAATCAAATTCAGATTATAGAGGAATTTAGCCAGCATGTAATTAACAAAACTACTGATGCCGGCAGTATAATGAATAAATTGTCAAGCACTTACGATTTGCTGAATAATCAAACAATTGAATTACAAGAATTATTAAGCAGCGAAAGAGATGTTGATATAGCAGAAGCAATAATGGAATTAAATAATACACAGTTTAATTTGGACATGAGTTATAAAATATCATCAATGATTCTTCCTAAATCGCTTATGGACTTCTTATGATAAAGAAGTTAGGCGGAATACATGGCTTAATTTTAGGAATTCTGGCAATATTTGGTGCTTTCATTCTTGAAGGTGGTTCAATAAAAGCTTTGTTTCTTCTTTCTCCAATTATCATTGTTTTTGGAGGAACATTTGCCGCCACAATTATTGGTGCAGGTTGGGAAAGATTTTTTGCAGCTTTCAAATTAGTAAAGTTGGCTTATAATCCTAAAAAATATGAAGTGAAATATTTGATAGAAATTTTTGTTGAGTTATCAAAAAAATCAAGACAAGAAGGATTGCTCTCAGTAGAGAAAGATTTGTTCAGATTAAAATATCAGTTCCCTCAAAAATTAATAAAATACGTTTTGGATGGAACTGATCCGGTTTCTTTAGAAACAATAGCATTAACAGAAATAAAAGCAATGCAAGATCGTCATTTTTCATACATTCAAATTTTTTCTAAAATGGGTGGGTATTCTCCAACAATGGGAATTATTGGAACAGTAATGGCTTTAATAATAACTTTAGCAAATGCTGGAAACGACCCAAACGTACTTATTCAAAGTATTGCAACAGCATTTATTGCAACATTATGGGGAATATTCAACGCAAATATAATTTGGTTTCCAATAGCGGATAGATTAAAACAATGTCATCAAGAAGAAAAACATATGATGGAAATATCTTTGGAGGGAGTCTTGGCTCTGCAGAGTGGGGAGATCCCCACAATAATCAAGTCGAGAATGATAAGTATGCTGCCACAAAGAGACCAAGTAGAGTTGCTAGCCGCATAAAAATTGACGATCCTTTTGATAAAGATGAAGGAGATCAAGATCGTTATTTAATTACTTATGCAGATTTAATTACTTTATTACTTGGGTTATTTATAATACTTTATGCTATTTCTTCAATAGATATAAAGAAATATGAATCTTATACCGCTGCATTAGGAAGTGTTTTTGGAAAAACTAATGAACTTACGGATTATGATGATTCGAATTTAGGCATAACAGATCAGTTCAATGGAATGCGTACTTGGAAACATAATGTAAATGAATTAATAGAAATTAATGGTCTTGCTGAAGGAGTTCAATTAATAGAAACAGAAAAAGGATTGACATTAAGGATTATGGACAAAATTTTATTCAATTCCGGTGAAGCTGATCTAAATGAAAACGCAAAAGTTGTGCTTAAACAAATTAGTCAGGTTTTATCTGAATTACCAAATGAAATAAGAGTTGAAGGACACTCAGATAATATTCCGATTTCTACTCCAGCTTATCCTTCAAACTGGCATTTATCTGTAGCAAGAGCAACAAATACAGCTTTTTTTCTTTTAGGTGAAGATGGAATAACTCCCGACAAGTTATCAATTGCCGGATTTGCAGCATACGAACCTATTGCGCCAAATTCGTCTGAAGAATTAAGAGCACAAAATAGAAGAGTAGATATAGTAATTTTAAAACAACAATAGATATGGACATCATGAAACTAAAAAATCAACAGTTTGGTGAATTTGAGTTTGACGAAACAATAGTAATAAATTTTGAAGATGGATTGCTGGGTTTCGAAGAATTCAAAAAATTTGTTTTGATAACAAAAGACAATGACCTATTTTACTGGTTAACTTCAATTGATGAACCTGAATTGGTATTCCCAATATTTCCTATTCAATTGATAGAAGAGAACTTTCCTGATTTTAACGGTGATGAACCTTTTGGTATTGTAAGATTGGATAAAGATCCTCTAAAAATCTCAATAAATCTAAAAGCTCCAGTTTATTTGAACCAAGAAAATAATGTTGGGAAGCAAAGAATCATTGATAATGACAATTATCAAGTTGATTATAAACTTTTTACAGAAAACTAAATAAGAAAAATAATATGCTTGTATTAACAAGAAAGCAAGGCGAAAAAATTAGAATAGGTTCTAATATTATTATTACTGTTCTTAGCGCGGGAGATAATCAAGTTAAAATTGGAATTGATGCCCCCGCAGATATGAAAATTTTAAGGGAAGAAATTTACGAAACTGTAAAAACGCATACTGTTGAAGCGTCTCAACAGAGTAAAATTTCGTCCGAAGAGCTTAAAAAACTTTCAATTAATAAACTTAATAAAAAGAAATAATGCCATCGAAAACAAAAATATTGGTCGTTGATGATTCAGATGTAATTCAAAATTCTCTCAAATATTTTTTTGAAGATTTTGATTTTGATGTGATCACCAGCAGCGATGGATTAGATGGAATTCAAAAAACAGCAGAAAATAAACCGGATTTAATTATACTTGACTTGATGATGCCCAATTTTGATGGCATTAAAATGCTGCAAGTTAAAAAAGTTCTTAAGGATATTCAGAATATTCCGGTTCTTGTAATTAGTGCAAATACTGCAAGAAGTAATGTTTTGGCCGCACTTGAAGCCGGAGCTGACAGAGTAATATCAAAACCAATTAATAATGATGAATTAATGAAAAATGTTAATGAATTATTAGGTGGGAATAATTTTTCAAATAATAATTCAATTTCATTTTCTAGTGAAGATAAATCAGAAATTAAAAATAAGCTGGCTGAATTTTTTGTTGAATCATTTCAAATGAAAAAGGAAATGATAAAAACTGCATTACGCGAGAAAAATGAAAATCTTTTGAGAATGACGGTTCACGAAATTAAAGGAGCCGGCGGCACAATTGGTTATCCTGAACTGACTGATTTAAGTTCATTGGTTTTAGAAAAAGACTATTCTAATCAAAGTGATTGGCTTTTTGCAGAAATAAAGTGTAATCAAATTCTGCAGCTGGTAGATCAAATAAAAAGAACAATAAATATCTAAAGAAAACTTATGCTCATAATTATTGGTGCTTTAGTAGTAACTATAGGAGTTGTGGTTGGCTTCTTGATGGCGGGAGGACATTTATTAGTTCTTCTTCAAATCTCTGAATTTGTAACTATTGGTGGAGCTACAATTGGAAGTCTATTGATTTCTGCTCCAATGGCAACAATTAAAAAAATGCTTGCTGCAATTCCAAAAGCAATAAAGGGAAATCATCTTTCAAAAAAAGATTATATGGATTTACTTAAATCCTTTTATGATCTCTTTCTTGTTGCTCAAAGAGATGGTCTTTTGGCAATTGAAAAGCATATCGAAACTCCAAAAGAAAGTGATATTCTCTCTAGAAATGAAAAATTTATAAAAAATGAAGTCGCTTTAACATTCCTTTGTGATACACTAAAAGTTATGCTCTCGGGTGGAGTTCCGCCACATGAAGTAGAATCTTTAATGGATACAGAAATTGAAACTTTTGAACTTGAACAGAAACCAATTCCTCATTTACTTACAAAAACCGGTGATGCTCTTCCTGGTTTGGGTATTGTGGCGGCTGTTCTTGGTATTATTGTTACAATGGGTAGCATTAATGCCGGTGCAGAGGCTGTAGGGAAACACGTTGCTGCTGCTTTGGTTGGTACTTTTCTTGGCGTTTTACTTTCTTACGGATTTGTCGGTCCGCTTGCTACAAATATTGAACATCAAATTGAAGGAGATGTTCGTTACCTTGAAACTATAAAAGCAGCTGTTGTTGCTTATGCAAAAGGAAATCCGCCAATTGTTGCTGTTGAAATTGCAAGAAGAACAATTTTTTCGGAATCAAGACCTACTTTTTCTGAATTAGAAAAATTCCTAAGAGGCAAAGAATAAATGGCTGATGGTGGCGACAATAATCCCATAATAATAAAAAAAGGGAAACGTAAAAGTGAAGGGGGACACGGGGGCGCGTGGAAAGTAGCTTATGCGGATTTTGTTACTGCAATGATGGCGCTATTTATTGTTTTATGGATTTTAGGACAAAGTGAAGAAGTAAAAGAAGCTGTTGCTGGATATTTTAATAATCCAACCGGAGTTGGAGTAGGAAGAGGACCAACAGTTATTGATGGTGGTGGGATGACAAAAATAAGTCCTGAAATTATGAGTGATATGCAGATGAAAGAAATTGAAAGAAAACGCTTAGAACAGATGGGCGAAGAAATGATAGATGAACTAAGCCGCAGTTCTGATTTTGAAGATATTATGGATCAGATAGAAGTTGAAATTATTGACGAAGGACTTCGTATTGAAATAATGGAATCTTCGGATGATGTTTTTTTTGAAGTGGGTACAGCTTCAATGAATAAAAGAGCTGAACACTTAGTCGAACTGATTGGGAAAGAAATTTCAAAATTGAATAATAAAATTGTTATTGAAGGGCATACTGATTCAAGACCATTTCCCGGAGCAGAAAGCGGCGGTTATTCTAATTATGAACTTAGCGCAGATAGAGCTAATGCTGCAAGACGAGCTTTGATTTATGGTGGTGTTAAATCTGACCAGATTGAGGAAATTAGAGGTTATGCTGATAATAGACTTCGGAACAAAGAAAACCCAATTGATGTTATTAATAGACGTATAAGTATTATTGTTAAGTATTCAGATCCTTTATGAAAAAAAATATTTTAATTGTAGAAGATGATCCATTTACACAAAAATTTTATTCTTATTTGTTATCAAAAAAAAATTATGAAATTGATGTTGTAGAGGATGGTAACAAAATATTTGAGCTTGTGGAACTTAAGCCATATTCAATTATTATAATGGATGTCAATCTTAAAAACACATATCTTAATGATGAAAGGATGGATGGAGTTAAGCTTTCGAAACTACTTAAGCAAAATGCAACATCATCAAATATTCCTATACTCATTGTAACAGCTTATAATATTACTAGTGGTAGCGATTTATTTGTTAAAAGTTTGGCTGATGATTTTATTGTAAAACCGATTGAAGACTATAATTTATTAATTGATAAAGTAGAAAAATTGGTAAAAAAGTGACTGAAGACAGAGATAAAATTTTAGTTGTTGAAGATGAAGAAGATACTAGGTTTATATTAAATCGTCTTTTATCTAAAAATAATTATAATGTTAAAACCGCAGAAAACGGTGAAGCAGCTTTAGAAGTATTAAAAGAATTTCATCCTAAAGTGGTTTTAGCTGATTGGACTATGCCCGTCATGGATGGTCTTCAGTTATGCGATATTTTGAAAAGCAAAGAAGAAACTAAACTTATTTATTACATTGTGCTGACTGCCCGTGCTTCTTTAAAAGATAGAGTGACTGGTTTAGATGTAGGTGCAGACGATTTCTTAGTTAAACCGGTTGAAAATCAAGAATTGCTGGCTAGAATTAGATCAGGTGTGCGAATTAATAATCTTCAGAATGAACTTAAAAATATTGAGCATAACAAAGCTTTAATTGAGATGGCTGCAACTTTAGGTCATCAGATAAATAATCCTTTAGGAAGTTTAGTTATGGCTGTAAATAATCTGGAAGACGACCTCAAAAAATCCAAATCAAAACATCAAGATGATTTGTTTATTATTAATCAATCAATAGAAAGAATAAGCAAATTTGTTGATGCACTAAAGCATTTGAAGGATCCAAGCTTTACCGAGTATGCCTTGGACAATCAAATGCTTAAACTTGACTAACCTGGATTAAACAATCCTAAAATAGATTCGATAATAATTTGAGAAATTGTTTCTATGCTAGGAAAAATTACACATATTAACCCTGATGGAAAGTATACTAAAGCCAAAAGCTATGGTAATTATGAAAACTTTCTTAAGAAATCATTCGATTCGAATTTTTTCCCTCGTGATTCTATTGTTTTCTCATCTGCAGCAGTTTTCTTATCAAAAATTGGCTGGAATCTAAAAGAAGTAAAAAATCATTCCAGAGATAAACTGCATTTAATTTTACAAATTAATGATATTGAATTTAGCGCTGATATTGATTTGGTGGCATTTTCAGTTTCACCTAGACAATTATTATCCATGGTGAAGAGAAAATTTGAATCAAATAAAACTATAAAAACTTTAGTTAAAGTTTCTGTTAGAAAACTTTTTTATTTAGAAGAAGAAATGATAATTAGAGATTTAAAAGGAGTTAATAGACTTTTTGACAGAATAGATCAGCTTAAATTGGAAGGGAATTATGACAAATATGATTCGTATGCTTTCAATAGTCTCATTGATGGATATCAAGAAGAACTAGAAGAAGATTTTATTTTTATACTTTCCGGGCTATATACTTTTGTAGAGAAACTAAAGAAATTTGAAAACATAAAATCATTCAACCAAATTGACGATAAAAAATCGCCGATTATTATAGAGAATATTGTTACAGCTTATGAATGAAATTAAATCCAAAGAATTTGTCTCCTTATCGGAATTTAAACAACTTATCGAACTCCCGGAAACTAAAGCCTTAGCATTAGTTGATTTGAATGGAGTTATAAGGTATTGCAATAAATCTTTTTCAACGTATTTTTCATTGAAGGAAAATGATTCTTTTGAAAATTTAGAATCTGAACCGAATATAGAATCGTTAATAAAAAATATTTTACAGAGTAAATATTCAAGTTTTCATTTCGATCTTTTTATTTTCCAAACAGAAACAATTCCTTTCTCAAGTTACATTGTGGATCTTGACAGAATTTATGTTGACAGAACCGAATTATTCTTATTGGTTTTCACTTCACTTGAAGAACGAAAAGATTTAGAAGACAAAATAAATAGCCTTCATAATGCATTGGATTATGGTGATGTTGCCGTAATAATTACTGATGATGAAGGTTTAATAAATTATGTATCTAAGGCATTTGAAAAAATATTGAATAAAGGAATCGAAAGCTTATATAATAAGCCAATTGTAAATGAGCTTTCCCAATTTCTAGATACAGAGGATCAAAATGAATTTCTTAAAGCATTAAAAAATCGATCGGAATGCATAAAAATTATTTCGTCAAAAGAAAATAATAATGAAGGTTGGTTTAAGGAATTAAAATTTTACCCCGTTAGAAGAAGTGAATCTGAGAATTTAAAATTTATTTTAACTGCAAACGATATAACAAATTACATTCTAAAAAATAGGGTAATCCAAAAATCAGATCAGCAACAAAAAACTATAATTAATAATATTTCTGATCCCTTGGTAATCTTAAAACATGAAGATGATAAGTTTTTATTTGAAAATGCAAATGAATCATTTTTAGAAACATGCAATTTAGATAAAGAGCTTTCGCTTGGAAAGGAAATTGAATTTTTATTCCCGGAAGATTTTTATTTGACAATAATTAATCAACTTCAAGATTTTTCAGAAGAAGCAAATAGCCAAAATAGAATTTATTACAGCAATAAAGATATTGAAAGGGATTATCAAATAAAGATTTCTTCAATTATTGATGATTTTGAGAAATCTAAATTATTTATAATTAGTCTCAACGATATAACCGAGCAGCTCCAGAATGAAAGAGTGTTACGAGACGCTTATCTAAAAGAAATGAAATTGAATAAATTAAAAACAACATTTCTTGCTAATATGTCGCATGAAATTAGAACACCTCTAAATGCAATTGTAGGTTATGCAGATCTTTTAGAAGATGATATTATGAGCAAAGATTTTGAAAATGTTCCAGAAATGACAAGCTTTTTAAGAGATGGTGTAAATAGACTTCTAAATTTAGTTGACAATATTTTAGAAGTAGCAAAGTTAGAATCCGGTGAAAACGATTTGGATATTGAAGCTGTAAATGTTAATTCAATAATAAAAATATATTTTGAAAATTTTGCAATTAGACTTGATGAACGAAATATTAATGTAGATTACAGGCTTGATAGTGCTAATCCTCAGATAAATGTTGATGAATCAAAATTTAGAAAAATTATGATTGAGCTTATTGATAACGCAATAAAGTACAATAAAAGTAACGGTAAAATTTTAATCTCAACTTCCACTAATAACAAAGATGTAGTTATTGAGATTATTGATACTGGAATTGGTATTAGAAATGAAAAATTACATCAAATAATTGAACCATTTCTTCAAGATACAGATGAAGGCTATAAGAGAAAGTACGAAGGCGCCGGATTAGGTCTTACTATTGCAAATAAGCTTACTGAATTGCTGAATGGCAAATTAGAATTAACCAGCGCAGAAAATATTGGAACAAAAGTAACATTAACTTTTCCTTCCTAAATAATTAGACAAATAAAAGTTGCGTTGAATGTCTTATTTAGTCTATCTTTAACGATTAATTTTTAAAATCATTTTAATGTGTCTCTAATGCAAAAGATATTAATTTGGCTTGCTGCATTCATAATAACTTTACTAACTGCCTATTATCAAAGAGTTACCGGACCAACATACCCAATAAAGGATAAGATTACTCTTGAATCTTCCGAAATAAAATACACATTTGCAAGAAGCCACGGCGGTACTGAAGATCATGAAGTTGTCATCGAATCTACCGATCCTAACTTAGAAATTAATTTATTTTGGAAACCACTAAATGATCCTGGTCAATGGAATAAGCAGCAGATAAAATTTAACTCGAATAAATATGTTGGCATTCTCCCGAATCCACAAGTTTTAGCAGCAAAACTTGAATACTATCTAACAATCAAAAAGAATAAAGAAACTATAAAGCTTCCGCAAGAAAGTGAATTTATAATAATTCGCTTTAAGGGAGACGTCCCTTTGTTTATTCTTATTCCACATGTAATTGCAATGTTTGGGGCAATGCTTTTAGCAACTCGAACTGGAATTGAAGCAATCTTCAAAAGAAAAAATGTAACAAAATTAACTTACTGGACTTTAGGGTTTCTTCTAATTGGCGGTTTTTTACTAGGTCCATTAGTGCAGCAATATGCTTTCGGAGCATACTGGACGGGCTTCCCATTCGGTTATGATCTGACGGATAATAAAACTTTAATTGCATTAATTGGGTGGTTAATAGCTTTATTTATGATTAAAAAAAGCAAAAATTCAAATTTGTGGGTGATTGCTGCTTCAATTTTGATGCTTATAATTTTTTTAATTCCTCACAGTTTATTAGGAAGTGAAGCAGACTATAAAGAAATAAACAAACAGCAGATTGAAAAAAATATCGAATAATTAATAAGGTTATTATTATGAAAACAAAATTTGTTTTTTTTGCTGCAATGTTTTTTGCCATTGCTTTGTTTGGACAAGATTCTGTTCAAACATTTTTATCGCTTGAAAGAACCGGGGTTGCGGAATTTATCAAACAAAATCCAGAGTACGACGGAAGAGGAACAATTGTAATTATTCTAGATACCGGTGTAGATATGGGTATTGATGGATTATTAAAAACTACTTCAGGAGAAACTAAAGTTATTGATGTTCAAGATTTTACGAAACAAGGTGATATTAAATTCTACGAAGCTGATGTAGATAAAGAAGATTCCTATACAGAATTTTCAAATGAAGATGAAAAATTGAAAATAAAAACTTCTTCTGAATTGTCATTAAAAGCAGAAGATGACAATTTTTTTATTGGCGGAATTAATGAATCTTTATGGATGAATTCCGGAAGCGGTATAAGTGATGTAAATGGTAATGGAACAGAAAATGACACATTTACCTTTTTGACTTTCAAAGTATTAAATGAAAATTACTGGGTAGTATTTCTTGACTTAAATAATAATGGAGATCTCTCAGACGAAAAACCAATAAGAAATTATAAAGAAAATTTGGATGCTTTTTCATTTGCAACTAAAGAAGAACTTCCTCCTTTTACGATGGGATTAAATATATTTCCTGAAGAACAAATTGTGAGTTTTCATTTTGATGATGGATCTCATGGAACTCATTGTGCAGGGATTGCAGCAGGGAATATGATTGACGGAGAAAATTTTAATGGCGTTGCTCCCGGTGCATATTTAATAAGCTTAAAGCTTGGTAACAATAATTATTCAGGTGGTTCAACGGTTGCAGAAAGTATGAAAAAAGCTTTCTTGTATGCTGATAAATTATCAAAAGAAAGAAGCGAACCTTGCATAATTAATATGAGTTTTGGTGTTGGTTCTGAAATTGAAGGACATGCCGAGATTGAAAAATTTATTGACGAATTGACTAAAGAAAATCATTATTTGTATGTCTGCACTTCGAACGGAAATGAAGGAACCGGAATCTCTACAAGCGGAATGCCGGCTGCATCAAAATCAATATTTTCAACAGGAGCAATTCTTACTCAAGAAGTCGGCAGAGATTTATACGGCGCAAATTTAAAAGATGATGTAATACTTTATTTTAGTTCAAGAGGTGGAGAAGTTTCCAAGCCGGATGTTATTGCACCGGGAGCTTGTGCTTCTACAGTCCCAAATTTTGTCGGTTGGGATAGATTTTGGGGAACAAGTATGGCATCGCCTTATTCTGCGGGAGTTATGTCGCTTTTATTAAGTGCTGCAAAAGTTGAATTCCCTGATGTTAAAATTCCATCACAATTATTGTACAGAGTTGTAAAGGAAAGTGCTGTTTCAATGGAAGTATATCAAGACATTGACCAAGGGGGTGGATATATTAATGTTATTAATGCTTATGAACTTCTAAAAAAATATATAAATAATAATGAAGTAAATAATTTTGAGACTTACACAACAAGTGGACTTTCGCCAAATATGCCGCTAAATAGCGCATCAAATATATATTTAAGAGATGCCAGATATCTAAAAAATGACAATAGTTTTAGAGTTTCATTTTCTAGAGATAAATATTTAGATCAAGAAAAATTCTTTAGAAAATTTAATTTGGAAAGTAATCAAGATTGGCTTCAACTAACTACAAAAAAAACTTATCTGCGCAATGATCAATCTTCATTTGTAGATCTTAAATTAGATTTAGAAAAAATGCAAGAACCAGGTTTATATAATGGCGTGGTAAAAGCCTACCGAGATGCAAAGAACAATTTAGTTGAATTTGATTTTATGGTTACTGCTGTAATTCCTTATGAATTTAATATGAGCAATAATTATGAAATGAATTTTAGCGGTGAATTAAATCCGGGAATGTTTAACAGATATTTTGTTTCTATTCCTTCAGGCGCAAGCGCAATGCAAATAAGCTTAAATTCGGTACAAGACAAATATGGTAAAGCTGAATTTAGAGTTTTTGATCCGGATGGAAGAAATATATATACTTCATCAGCTTTTGATACAAAGGAAGATAAATTTGAAAAATTTAATTCATTTTATGAATTAAATCCGGGCGTTTATGAAGTTGTTGTTACAGGAAATTATTCTGCATTGGATTTATCAAATTATAATTTGTCAATTTCATTCAAAGGAATAAATAGAATAAACGATTTTGCAATTTCTTCAGATCATAATTCAATAGAAATTATAAATGAGTTTGGCGGAAACACAAAATATAATTTGAGCGGTGAAATTAATGGTTATAAGAAAAATCATTTTATCACGATTGATGAAAAGGCTATTTACCACTTACCATTTACGCTTTATAAAAATGAAAGTTCAAAAACTTTTAATGTAACTGTCTCTAAAGAAGATTTTAATAAAGTAACTGATTTTTCATTCCAGATTTTAGACGAAAAAGGAAAAGCAGTAAGAACCGCTGCATTGTCTTATCACAGTGATGATATATCATTACTTAACAGAAGTGATTCTGACAGCACCAAATATACTTTAGAATTAGTGCCGGCATTTGCAGATCTTCCAAATTCATTAAATGTTCACCTGACCGAAACCGGAAATTTTAAAGAGACAGAAAAAATTGATGTTAAAGAAGACAAAAGTAAATCTGTAATAATGTATCCATCTATTATAGAAAAATTAGAATTAAATTTTGTAAAACCGGCAGATAAAATTCCAGCCGACGCAAAATATTTTGGAAATATCTATTTCACAAACTCAGTAAATGAAAAAATTGAACAAGTACTTCCTCTAACATTTAAATAGTAAGGAGATTTGTATGAGTGATCATCAAGCAAAGGCAATTACTGGACTTCCAGAAAACGCTTATTTAGAATTAGCGCCGGGAGAAGAATATGTTCCGGTTATGTCGCCAAAAGAAAATGTACCGGAAGTGAATGTATGGTCTGTTCTATGGGGATTAATTATGGCGATGTTATTTTCCGCAGCCGCCGCTTATTTAGGACTTAAAATTGGTCAAGTTTTTGAAGCCGCAATTCCAATTGCAATTATTGCTGTTGGGCTTTCTACAGCATTCAAAAGAAATAAAGCGCTTGGCGAAAATGTTATTATTCAGTCAATTGGTTCTACTTCAGGAGCAATTGTGGCAGGAGCAATTTTTACGCTTCCTGCTCTTTACATTCTTGAATTGGAAGTTGAATTTTATCAAATATTCTTAGCTTCATTGTTTGGAGGTTTTCTAGGGATTTTGTTTTTAATTCCTTTTAGAAAATATTTTGTTGCTGAAATGCACGGCAAATTCCCTTTTCCCGAAGCAACTGCCACAACTGAAGTTTTAGTTGCCGGAGAAAAAGGAGGAAACCAAGCTTTAGTCCTTATTTCAAGCGGTATTATTGGTGGATTATATGATTTTATTGTTGCTACTTTCGGCTTGTGGAGTGAAGTATTTTCTACACGAGTAATTGAAATTGGACAAACCGTTGCCGATAAATTCAAACTTGTTTTTAAGATTAATGTCGGCGCAGCTGTAATGGGCTTAGGATATATTGTCGGACTAAAATATGCCGCAATAATTGCCGGCGGTTCTTTTGTAGCTTGGTTTGTTATAATTCCTGTGTTTGCATATTTAGGAGATTTTATAAATGTGCCAATAGGTGCTAATGTAGATCTATTAATTAAGCAAATGTCGGCTGAGCAAATATTCAGCAATTATGTTAGGCATATTGGTATTGGCGGAATTGCAATGGCCGGATTAATTGGAATTATTCGATCATCCGGGATTATTAAAACTGCATTCTCACTTGGGTTTAAAGAAATATTTGCCGGAAAAGGTGAAGCTTCTAATAATGTTTTGAGAACACAAAAAGATTTACCAATGAAAATAATTGTTGCAGGCATTGTAGTTACGGCAATTATGATTTTTATTTTCTTTATGATGGGCGTAGTAAGCAATGTTGTTCATGCAATTGTTGGGTTACTAATTGTTTTAATTATTGCTTTTCTATTTACAACTGTTGCTGCTAATGCAATTGCAATTGTTGGAACAAATCCAGTTTCGGGAATGACTTTAATGACATTGATTTTGTCATCAATTATTTTAGTTGCTGTTGGTTTAACCGGTGAAGCCGGAATGATTTCGGCATTAATTATCGGCGGTGTTGTTTGTACTGCTTTATCTGTTGCCGGTGCTTTTGTAACGGATTTGAAAATTGGTTATTGGTTAGGTTCCTCTCCTTACAAACAGGAGAAATGGAAATTTTTAGGAACCGTTGTCTCAGCTGCAACTGTTGGCTGGGTAATTATGCTTCTTAATAATACATATGGATTTATTGGTTCAGATTTACCCGCACCACAAGCAAACGCCATGGCTGCAGTAATTAAACCGCTTATGTCTAATCAACCAGCTCCTTGGATGATGTATATTGCAGGAGCATTTATGGCATTAATTTTAACAATGATCAAAGTTCCGGCTTTAGCTTTTGCTTTGGGAATGTATTTGCCGCTTGAATTAAACACGCCAATTTTAGTTGGTGGAATGATAGCTCATTATGTTTCGACAAGAAGCAAAGATGAAGATTTGAACAAAGCTAGAAGAGAAAGAGGAACTCTTATTGCCTCCGGATTTATTGCCGGTGGTGCATTGATGGGAGTTATAAGCGTTATTCTAAAATCTGCCGGAGCTGATTGGCATCTGGATGAATGGGCAGAATCACACTCTGCTGAACTTGTTGGTATTGTTATGTTTGCGGTTATTTGTATGTACATGATTTGGGATGCTCTGAGAGCGAAAAAAGATTAATTGTTTTGCGATTTGAATTAAAAGGCTGCTAACTTTTGCAGCCTTTTTTTTATTTAAAAAATAATTTAATACTGTAACATTTCTATTTGTTCTCTCGTCTAAATTTCAAAAAAGGGAGAGTCATGTATAGATTACTTATGTTCGTTTTTTTAATTCCAGCCTTTCTCATTGCGCAAGAAGATGACTTCTCATGCTCGTATGCAAATTTAAATTTAGGATATGCAAATAACGGAATTAGTTTTGGTAATTCGGAATACCATAATGGAATTAGATTTAATATAAGTGATTGTGATGTTAAATCTGTAAATGGAATAAATATTACATTCTGGAGACCATTAGAGAATTATGATTTTGATATGAGTGGGATTGCTATTGGAGGGGCACTAATGGCAAATAAAATGAATGGAGTTTCATTTGGAATTTTAGCAAATGTTACACGTTCATATTCCGCCGGGATTAATTTTGCGGGACTTGCCAATGTTTCTGATGGAAATCTTTATGGGATCAATTTTGGTGGATTAGCAAATGTTTCCGAGGGAAAAATGGTTGGCTTTAGTTTTGGTGTTTTGGCTAATGTAAGTAAAGGTGGTATGTACGGTTTTAATTTTGGAGGACTTGCTTTAGTTTCTGAAGATCCAATTTCCGGATTTAATATCGGAGGTTTGGCAGCTGTTTCAGAAGGAAAAATTTCAGGAATTAATATTGGCGGCTTAGCCTTAGTTTCTGAAAAAGGAATGACAGGAATAAATATTGGCGGATTGGCACTTGTCAGCGAACAAAAATTAACGTTTCTTAATATTGCCGGACTTGCAATTATTTCGAAAAACGAAATAAAAGGAATTAGTATTTCTGCCGGAAAAATTATATCAAAAAAAGAAATTACTGGAATTACAGTCACCGGATATAAACTCGAAACGGAAAAGTCTAAGGGAATAAATATTACTGCAGCTTGGAATGAGATCGGCAATATGAAAGGACTTTCTATTGCTTCATTTAATAAAATTGATAATCAAGTTGGAATTTCGATTGGCTTATTTAATATTGCCGAAGTCTTAAATGGTTTGCAAATTGGAGTCATAAATATTGCAAAAAATAATCCAATTCCTTTCAGAGTTCTCCCTTTATTAAATATGAATTTATAATTATGCTTTTCAATTAGTACTCTATTTATGCCGGAAAATTCCGGCATTTTTTTTGTCTCTTTCGTACATTGTTAATCTAAAAAATATCAGTAAAGAAGTGAATAATGATTTTAGGAAATGGAAATAAAAAACCCGAAATAACCTATCCATGTGAATGGACTTTTAAAGTAATTGGTGATGATGTTGAATCAATGATTTTAGCAATGGAAGAAGCCGTTAGAGATTTTAATTATGAAATTACTCCTTCAAATATTAGTAAGAAGGGAAAATATTTCTCCATGAATTTAATTGTCTCAATAATTTCTGATGAAGAGAGATATTTAATTTATGATTTGCTTTCAAAAAGTGATTCAATAAAATATATTTTATAATATTATTTTTTCATTCCCATCCTTAAATTGGTTCTAAAAATTTATTCGAGATTTATGAAAAAATTATTTTTCCTTTTGGTTCTGGTTGTATCTCCCATTAATGCTCAAGAAAGAAATTCGTGGAATATTATGGGCGGCTCCCGTTCAGCATTAATGGGAGGGATTGTTATAGGAGGAGTTCGAGATAACAGTGCTTCATTTTATAATCCTGGGGCATTAGGGTTTATTAATACTTCAAGTCATTCAATTTCATCTGATATTTATGGCTACACTCAATTTAGAATTGAGGATGGGTCGGGAACAGGACTAAATCTAGTTTCAAATGAATTTAAAACTTTACCGCTAATGGCTTCTGGAATTGTATCATTGGATTTTCTTATAAAAGATTTAAAAATTGGGTATGTGTTGCTGACAAGAAATTCTTCTACTTTAAATTTTACTTCACGTGTAGAGAAATATCAAGATATTATTCCCGAAAATCCAAATGGAATTTATTTGGGGAATGAGCAATTTATTAAGACTTTTACTGGCGAAGAAAATGTTAGTGCCCAATATCTTGTAAATCAATCAAGTGAAGAAATTTGGGGCGGTGGAAGTTTATCACAAAAGCTAAATGATAATTTATCAATAGGTATAAGCGGTTTTGGGGTTTACAGTGCTTTTTCTTATAGAGAAAATATTAATATTTTTGCTGTAGATACTTCATATTTTAGAACTGCTTCAAATTCCATATTGAATTATCAAGATATTTGGAGTTTATCTATTCTTATAAAATTTGGTATAGCTTATCAAAATGATTTATTAAAACTTGGATTAACAGTTACATCGCCTCAAATATCATTTTATGGTCATTCAAAAGTTGCAGGGATCTTAAATTCTCAAAACGTACTAACAGTAAAGCAGAATCAAAGCAATGCCGTTATTCCTATTGATTTTACTGCGGATGATAGGCAGCAGGATTTGAAAACTAAATATGTAAAACCATTATCAGTTGGATTTGGAGCTGAAGTTGGAGTTTCTAATAATCTCAATATTGCAATAGCAGCAGAATATTTTGCTCCTTTAAGCGAATATACTGTTGTTCAGCCATCCAGTAAACCGTTTTTATTGACTTTTGGCAATGATCAGAGAATTGAAACTAATAGTGCTGAAAATCTGAAAATTGTAGATGAATACAGAGCCATTCTAAATTATGGAATTGCCTTTGAATATTTGGCAAATCAATTTTTAAAAACCTATTTCAGTTTTAGAACAGATTTTAATAACGGCGTTTATAAATCAAGAAATAATTATTACTTAGGCTTTTCAGAATGGGATATTTTCCATTTTACGCTTGGGACAACTTTTATCGATAATCGTTCAAATTTTTCAGTTGGATTTGGATATAGTTTTTCATTTGAGAAAAATTATAATCAATTAATTAATTTGAGTGATTTACAAATTAACGACGGCATTTTTTTATTTAACAATCCGGGTAAAGCATCAGTTAATTATCAGGATTTGAGTATAATACTTGGTTATACATATAATTTGGAATAGGATGATTTTATGAATAGCGAACCAAAATGGCTTCTATGGGCAAGAGAAATTCAAGCTTTAGGACAAACTGGATTAGCGTTTGCTTCTAACAATTATGAAATTCAACGGAACAAAAGAATATTAGAACTTGCCTCCGAAATAGTTGCAGAGTATACAAATTTAGATTTTACAAATACAAAAAAATCATTAATGAATCAGCCCGGATACGCAACTCCAAAGGTTGATGTCCGTGCCGCTGTAGTGCATGAAAAAAAAATATTAATGGTAAAAGAAATTAGTGACGGAAAATGGGCAATGCCCGGAGGCTGGGCTGATGTTGGTGATATTCCATCAGAAGCGGCTGTTAGGGAGGCTTGGGAAGAAAGCGGTTTTAATGTTGAACCTCTTAAAGTTGTTGGTGTTTATGATGCAAACAGGAATCCGGGAAATCTTGAATTTTTTCATGCTGTTAAAATCGTTTATTTGTGCAAATTAATTAGTGGCGAAGCGACTACAAGTAGTGAAACTTCTGAAGTCAAATTTTTCTCTTTTGATGAACTTCCGGAGCTTTCTACTAATAGAACAAATCACAAACATATAAATGATATTCAAAAGCATGTTACAGATTTTGAAAGACCAACTGATTTCGATTAATTGATCTAAATGTGTTCGTTAAAATTTTATTATAATTAAATTTTTATTGTGATGTTTTTTAAAATAATTTCAAATTATCTATATGAATAAAGAAGAAATCCGTTTATTGTTTCCCCATTTACAAACCGGGAAAATCTATTTTAATCATGCTTCAATTGGCCCCTTGGCTCAGCCAATCGTGAAGAAATTGCATGACTATTTATTTGAAAGATCTGTTTCTCCTGTAAAGAATTTTGACACTTTTGTAAAAGCAAGTTTTGGAGCAAAAGAACTTTTGGCAAAACTAATCAATGCAAACTCAAGAAGAATTGCTTGGACTGATAATGTGTCAAATGGACTTAATTTATTAGCGCAAGGATTGGATTGGAAACCTGGCGATAGAATTATTCTCAATGACATTGAATTCCCATCAAATGTTTATCCTTTCTTAAACCTAAAAAACAAAGGTGTAGAAATTGATTTTGTCAAATCTAAAAATGGCAAAGTTATTTTTGAAGATATTGAGAAAGCAGTAACCGTAAGGACAAAGTTAATTTCTATAAGTGCAGTTCAGTTTCTATCGGGCTTTCGCGCGGATTTAAAATCTATTGGAGAATTGTGCGGAAAGAAAAACATTATTTTTTCTGTTGATGCAATTCAAGCCGTAACTGCTGTTGACATTGATGTTAAAGAAATGCAGATTGATTTTCTTGTCGGCGGATCTCAAAAGTGGTTAATGGCTTTGCAAGGATTATCTTATATTTATATAACCGAAGAAATTCAAAATAAAATTGAACAAAAATATTTAGGCTGGCTTTCCGTAAAAAATCCTTTTGATATGCTTAATTATGAACAAGAATTAAATGAAAATGCAGATAGATTTCAGAACGGAACTCCGCATGCAATTGGCATTGTTGCCCTTCATGAATCTCTAAAAATCTTTAATAGTTTTGGATTTGAAAATCTTGAGAAAAGTGTAATTGAAAACGCAGTTTATTTAATTGAAACACTTAAAGAAATTGGTGTAAATCCAATTTTGGATAATGATAATCAAAAAGTATTATCTGGAATAGTATCCTTTAAAATAAAAAATTGTGAAGAGATTTTTAAAGAGCTAAATGAACAAAATATTTTAGGCGAATTTAGAGAAGGATATATAAGGTTTTCTCCTCATTACTATAACACAAAACAAGAAATTGATATTGCAGTAAGAACATTAAAAATTTTATTATAGCAAAATTTTAATATTCTCTAAAATTAAAGTAAACCCACTTTGCCATTGTTCAATAAATTGTTTCGGAATTTCAAATTCAAAATCTTATTTCTTCTTAGATAAAGCTTGTAAAGAAATAAATCTTTTATAATTTTTTAAAAGTATTGATGATCACAGAATTCATTTTGCACTAAAAATAAGTTTCTATTTCTTTAGCTGTTTTCAGCAATGCTTTAGCTGCGTTTACATATTTAAGAAGATTAGTTAAACTTCCTTTTGTCAATAATAATTTCTTCATCATTATTGCAGTTATCGGATCTTGAGTTCCGTCAAGTAATTTTTGCCATATATCAATTTTTGCATTAATAACGTATGTCGCAGTTTCGTAATCTTTTATATCGGCAATTTTTGCTAATTTACATTCACCGTTTTGTAAAACTAAAACAACTCCAATCTCTTTCCCGTTTCCCGAGGTTTCTAAAATTATTACATCGTTCCAAGAAGAAGCAAGGTTAAGATACTCTTCATTTTTATTAATTTTCTCTTTGTAGGTCTGGGCCCACTCTGAACTAAATGCTTTTTGTTTCATATAGAATCACCTAAATGTTTCACTTACTTTTGTATAAATTTGTTAAAAAAGAATTTCAAAGAAAGGTTTATTTTGAAAGAAACTGCTATTTATGTACACATTCCATTTTGCGATCATAAGTGTATCTATTGTGATTTTTATTCTATAGTAAGTTATGATAATCTTAATAATTATCTAAATGCAATTACAAAAGAAATTGAATTTTATGGAAAAAATGAAAGTAAAAATCGAAATATAATTTCAATCTTTTTTGGTGGTGGAACTCCAAGTTTTGTTGAACCAGAATATATTGGCAAAATTATAAAGTCTTTGCATGATAATTTTAATATTGATCCAAATGCAGAAATTACATTGGAAACAAATCCCGGCACTGTCGATAAAGAAAAAATAAAAAGATTTATTGACGTTGGAATTAATAGAATCAGCATAGGTATCCAATCTTTTAACGAAGATGAACTGGAATTTTTGACCAGAATACATGATAAAGAAACTGCAATAAGTACTGTTTACAATGCTCATGAAGCCGGCTTGAATAACATAAGTATTGATCTAATTTTTAATCTTCCAAATCAAACTTTAGAAAAGTGGAAATCAAATTTAGAAACTGCGTTTAAACTTCCAATAAATCATATTTCAACTTATAGTTTAATTTTGGAAAGAGGAACTATACTAAATAAGATGGTGATTGATGGTAAAGTAGAGATGCAGAATGAAGATTATGATGCCGAGTTTTACGAGTTCACTATAAGTGAAATGAGTAAAAATGGTTTTGAGCAATATGAAGTTTCAAATTTTGCAAAACCTGGATTTGAATGTATTCATAATAATATTTATTGGCGCTACAAAGATTATTTGGCTTTTGGCACTTCGGCGCATTCTTTTGCAAATGGAAAAAGATGGTGGAATGTTTCCTCTCTAAAAATGTATATAACAATGATTGAAGAAAAGCATAATGCTATAATTGGCGAAGAGATTATAAGTAAAGGGGAAATGCTTGATGAATATGTTATGCTAGCTTTTAGAAGTGCCGGTTTGGATTTAACTGAATTAAAAAATATTTTTGGAAACGATTGGCTCAACAGAAATAATTCATATATTGACACTCTTCTAAAGAATAATTTATTATTTCAAAAAAATAATTTTCTTAAGATGACTCCAAAAGGATACGCAATTTGTGATGAAATTTTATCAAAATTTAATTAAGGAAAAAGAATGCTGAAAATTAAACTGCATTGGCAAATCTTAATAGCACTTATATTAGCTGTAATTTACGGAGTAGTTTTTTCTGAATATGTTTCTTATGTAAGTTGGATGGGAGATTTATTTTTACGAGCATTAAAAATGGTAATTGTGCCTCTAATACTTTCTTCCATTATTTCAGGTGTTACAAATATTGGGAATGCTGAAAATCTGGGTAAAATAGGAATTAAAACTTTATCATATTATTTGCTTACTTCCTTATTCGCAATATTGGTGGGACTTTTACTTGTAAATCTATTTCAACCCGGGGTGGGAGCTGATTTAGGTCTTTCAAAACAAATAGAAGAACTTAGTGCTGCAAAGGAATCTTTTGGAACAACTTTGCTAAATATAATTCCGATCAATATTATTAAATCTATGCTTGAAGGCGATATGCTTTCAATAATTTTCTTTGCAATTTTATTTGGATTTTTTATTACACAAATAAAAGAAAGTTATAAAACTAATTTAACAACTTTCTTCGATGCGTTTTTTGAAGTGATGATGAAAATTACAATGTTCATAATAAAATTTGCTCCGCTTGGAATTTTTGGAATTGTTGCTGTAACAATTTCTCAGCAAAATGATTTATTTCAGTTGATGCAAAATATGGGAATGTACATGTTCACAGTTCTTCTGGGGCTTTTAATCCATGGACTTGTAACCCTTCCATTAATATTAAAATTTATTGCAAAGGTCGATCCATGGTTGCATTTTAAAGCAATGACAACTCCTATATTAACTGCATTTTCTACTTCATCATCAAATGCTACATTACCGCTAACAATTGATGCAGTTGAAAATAATTCTGGTGTATCGAACAAAATAACAAGTTTTACTTTACCGCTTGGTGCTACAGTAAATATGGATGGGACTGCACTATACGAATGCGTAGCCGCAATGTTTATTGCGCAAGCTTATGGTGTAGAATTAACTTTTGTTCAACAAATAATTGTCGTGATTACTGCACTTTTAGCGTCAATTGGTGCAGCAGGAATTCCAATGGCCGGTTTAGTTACAATCACAATTATCCTTTCTGCTGTTGGTCTTCCATTAGAAGGAGTAGGTTTAATTCTTGCAGTTGATAGAATTTTAGATATGTGCAGAACAGTTATAAACGTTTGGAGTGACAGTTGTGCTGCAGTTACAATAGCCAAAACAGAAGGCGAAGTTTTAAAAGTATAAAAGAGGATAAAAATGAAAATATCAATTTTAGGTGTTGGAAATATTGGTTCGGCAATTGCCAAAGGACTTATTAGCTCAAAAGATTTTAAAGCTAAAAATATTTACTTAACTCGCAAAAGAAAAAACTTACTTGAAGAATACGAACAATTGGGTTTTTCAATTTCTTTAAATAATTCTGATGCAGTTAAAAACAGTGACATTGTTATAGTTGCCGTTACTCCTCATCAATTAGATGGGGTTCTTCAAGAGATTAAAGAAGTTTTAAATCCAGCTAAGCATAAAATCTTGTCCGTAGTTTCGGGTGCTTCAATTAAGCAGATTAAAGAACAGTTGGGTTTAGATCTTCCAGTGGTAAGAGTTATGCCAAATACTGCTATTGCTATTAGAGAATCTATGACATGTATTAGTGGTGACAATGAAGAAGCAGTTAAGTTGTCAGTTAAGATATTTGATAGAGTTGGTAAATGTGCAGTAATTCCTGAAGAACACATGGTCCCTGCTACAGCATTATGTGCATGTGGGATTGCATTTTTTATGCGCGCAATAAGAGCCGCTTCTCAAGGTGGAATTGAAATTGGGTTTCATGCCGAAGAATCTTTATTTATGTCAGCACAAACCGCTAAAGGAGCTGCTGCAATGCTTCTTGAAGCTGGTAATCATCCGGAAAGAGAAGTTGATAGAGTTACAACTCCGCAAGGATGCACAATAACCGGACTAAATAATATGGAGCATTCAGGTTTCAGTTCTGCATTGATTAAAGGAATTGTTTCTTCCGCTGAAAAGGCTAAAACTCTTTATTCATGAACAAACAGATATTCCGCTTAGCAATTCCTAATATTCTAAGCAATCTTTCAGTTCCACTTTTAAGTTCAGTTGATACTGCTGTGGTAGGACACTTGGATAAAGTTTCCTACCTTGGCGCAATTGCAATTGGTTCAATGATTTTCAACTTCGTTTACTGGGCTTTCGGTTTTTTAAGAATGGGAACTACCGGATTAACGGCTCAAGCATTCGGCAAAAAATCTGATGAAAATAAAATAATAATTCTAGCAAGAGCTTTATTACTTGCTTTAGCAGCAGCATTAGTGATATTTATTTTCCAATCTTTAATTAAAAAAATTAGTTTTTTCCTTATTGATGCTAATCAAGAAGTTGAGTTTTATGCAAAACAATATTTTGATATTAGAATTTATGCTGCTCCCGCAACTTTAGCTTTATATGCTTTTCACGGTTGGTTCTTAGGAATGCAAAATGCAAAGTACCCTTTAATACTTGCTCTTTTTGTAAATATTGCAAACATACTTTTCAATCTAATTTTCATTTATTTCTTTGATATGAAAACCGATGGAGTTGCTTTGGGTACTGTAATTGCTCAGTATTTAGGGCTTTCATTAGCTATATTTCTTTATTTTAACAAATATTCAAAACTAAATTCATTCTTAATAAAAAGTAAAATTTTTGAGATTGAGCCTCTCAAGAATTTTTTCAAATTAAATCTTGATATTTTTATTAGAACATTATGTTTGATTTTTGCATTTAGTTATTTCACTGCAAAATCTGCTGAATATAACGAGAACATATTGGCTGCAAACACAATACTGTTACAGCTTTGGATGATTCTCTCATATGGGGTTGATGGATTTGCTTTTGCGGCTGAAAGTCTTGTGGGGAAATATTTTGGAGCCAACGATAAATCAAATCTTATAAAAGTAATTAAACTAACTTTTCTTTGGGCTATTGCGCTTGGCATAATTTTGTCAATTGCATATTGGATTTTCGGAAGAGAAATTTTATCACTTTATACCAATAAAAAATATTTGATTGATTTGGCATTAACATTCTTTATTTGGACAATTATAGCACCGATAATAAATAGTTTCTGCTACATTTGGGATGGAATTTATATTGGAGCAACTGCTACCAAACCAATGCGAAACTCAATGCTTATCAGTACTTTCCTAGTATTCTTACCTTTCTACTTGCTCACTAAAGATTATTTTGGCAACCATGCTCTTTGGATTGCATTGCTTTTATTTATGTTTGCCAGAGGCGTTAGCTTAACTTTATTATCAAAAAAGTTTATTTTCGATAAACTAAAGATTGTATAAAGCGACTATAAAACGGGAAAATTTCAAGCCATTTCTAAAACAAAATGGCTTGACTTAAAATTGAGTTAAAAAACCTTTATTTCTGTTATTGTTTAAGTAATTGTTTAAATCTATTAGTAATAACGGATCCCTTATTATATCTAATTTCAGCAATTGAGATTTTTAATTTGTTTAATTTTAATTCTAGATAGTAAATTTGTTTTATTCTTTGTGATTCTTGCAGTTCTAGTAATTCATTAATGATATTTTTTAATTCTTCTTCTAATGCTGGATTTTCGTTTTTCTTTAATTTATTTGCAATTGTTTCTTCTTTTAATTTTAGAAGTAGAATTTTATTCTCTCTTTCAATATCTAAATCTTGAGTAGAGTTTTTAAAGTGAACTTCTTGAAGTGTAAGAAAATATTTTGACTCATTTAATTCTTTAAATTCGTTTAAAATCTTTTGAGATTCCAAAGGCAAATTATTTAAATAAAAAGTCTCCATTTCTTTCGATAGTCCTTTTACAGAATTAGTTGGCGATAATGAAATATTTATTTCTGTTGTTTCATTATCCACATTAATTTCACTTAAAACAACTTTGTAATATCCCAAATACATTGCAATTAAATTATAATTCCCATGCTGAACTTTTGCTATGAAATAATTCCCATCTAAATCCGTGGCAGCGCCTTTATTAGTTCCTTCTAAATAAACGCTGACCCCTGGTAGTGATGCGCCGGTATTCGAGTTTGTAATTTTCCCAATTATTTTACCGGTTTGTGCAGAATTTGTAATTGATATTCCTGTCAGAAATATTAATAAAATTAACTTTTTCATTTTATTCTCCTTTTAATTTTTCCTAAAATTATTAGTCGCATTAATATCAGTATCAAATACGATTAACTTTTGATTGATAGTATATAATTCCATTTCAAAATTTTCGTAATTATTTATCTTGCTTTGTTTATCAATTTTAATATTTGATAATTCTTCCTTTAGCATAAAATATTTATCATATGATGGTTGCTCTTGCAGATTGATAGTTAGTAATACAAACAATATTATTGAAGCTGCTGCCGATAAATAAAACAATGATTTGTAAGATTTTCTTACTTTTCCAGGAGCAGAAGAATATTTTCTAATGCTGATGACGCTATTTTTATAAAGTCTAATTTCGTTTCGCATTTTTTCAAGTTTTCTTAAAAATTCTCTTGCTTCAGAATTATCGGCAAGTAAATGAAATAGCTCTATTTCGTTTTCTAATTCAAGGTCACCATCAAAATAAGCTTGAATTAGATTCATGTTTTCTTGTGTAAGCATTCGTAAACCTTTAGATTATTTTCGATAATTTTTTTAGTAAATATTGTCTTGTCATATAAAGCCTGCTTTTAACAAGTTCAATATCAATTAATAGTAATTCAGAAATCTCTTTATAACTCAAACCAGAATATTCTCTCAAAATGAAAACTTCCCTTTGTTCATGTGAGATTTTTTCCAATTCATTGTCTATTATTTCAATTAACTCTTTGTTCTCAATATTATTGGGAATATTTAAATCTGCTTGAAGTTCAACTTCAAATGGAATTTCTTTAATTCCTTTTTGTTTCCTAAGATGCTGGTAAACTTCGTTTTTAGCTGATTTGAATAACCACGAAGAAATTTTGTTATTATCCTTTATATTTTCTTTGTGCTTACTAAAATTGATAAATACTATTTGAGTTAAATCTTCAGCCAATTCGCGTTTGTTAATACTTTTGTAGATATAAAAAAATATTTTGGATTGATAAATTTTGAAGATAGCATCAAAGTCAATCAAGCTCTTTTCCTTATAAAATAAATTCTCTATTAATAAAGATGCAATTTGAGAAGAAATGTTGGAACAGAAAAAATAAAATAGTCAGCCCTAAAGAAAAGAAATGAATTAATAATTTAGTGAAGATGTTTATGGTTTTTGGAAATCAAAAATATTCCTTAAAATGAGACATGTGAAAATTGAAAAATGATAAATTATTATAGCTATTTCTATTTTGATGAGTAATTCAGATAAATTTATAAATCTTGATTTCTCCAGATTTATTTTATATTTTTAAGATTCTAATTCGCCCGTGATGGGCGATTTTTGTTTGTATGAAATTAAATAAAGAAAACATATCGCCATTTTTTGAAGAATCAATTAAGAAGTTTAATTATTTCTTGATAGATATTATGTTTAGAGGAAGCGATAAAAACGTTGTGATGGAAATTTTTGTTGATAATGCCGAAGGTGTTACAACAGAAGGTTGTGCAGAAATTAGCAGAGAATTTTCTAAAATTTTAGATGAGCAGTTAGGCATTACAGAAAAGTATCGTTTAGATGTTTCTTCCCCCGGAGTTGACAGACCTCTGAAGTTTATTGAGCAATACCCCAAACATACCGGCAGAAAATTTGAGATTGTATATTCTGAAAATGAAGAAACAAAAAAGTTTACTGGAAAGTTAATTAAGATAGATAATGATGATCTCTTTTTTGAATCATCAAAAACGAATTTAAAAATCAATTTCAATTGCATTAAAACCGCAAAAGTTTTAGTTAGTTTTTGAATCGGAGGAATAAATGAATTCAGAGATAGTAGAATCCTTTGCGCAGATGGCTCGCGAAAAGAGTCTTGATAAGGATGTACTTGCCGGAATAGTTGAAGAAATTTTCAAAATTCTTGTCAAAAAGAAATATGGACAAGAGGCTGAATGTGATGTAGTTGTAAATATGGATAAAGGGGATATAGAAATTTTCTTTATCAGAGAAATTGTTGATGAAGTTGAAGATCCTGCCCTACAAATAAGTATTGATGAAGTTAATGCACGCGGCAATGAAGATGAATTAGAAGTTGGTGAAGAATTTGTTGAAAAATTAGAGCTTATAACTTTTGGCAGAAGGTTAATAAATCTTGCCAGACAAAATCTAAATCAAAAAATTAGAGAAATAGAAAAAGATATTATTTATAACGAATACAGTGAACTAGTTGGTGAAATTGTTGTTGGCGATATTTATCAAGTAAGAAAAAATGATGTTTTAGTAAATCATAATAAAAACGAATTAATGCTCCCTCGTTTAGAACAGATCCCTAGAGAAACTTATAGAAAAGGCGAAACGGTTAGAGCAGTTATTAAGGAAGTAAAAAGAACATCCAACAATCCTTTAATTATAATTTCTAGAGCTGATAATATTTTCTTAAGAAGATTATTTGAAATTGAAATTCCGGAAATTTATGACGGAGTTATTGATATTAAAGGAATTGCTCGTGAACCTGGCGAAAGAGCTAAAGTTGCTGTAGAATCTCAAGATTCTAGAATTGATGCAGTTGGCGCTTGCGTAGGAATGAAGGGCGTTAGAATTCATGCGATTGTCCGCGAATTGAATAATGAAAATATTGATGTAATAAATTTCTCTGATGATCCAATTGTTTATATCCAAAGGGCATTGGCTCCTGCTAAATTAAAAGCTATTGAAGTTGATGAAGATAGCAGAAAATGTACGGTTTGGGCAGACAGTGATCAAGTTTCTTTAATTGTTGGTAGAAATGGTGTAAATATTCGTTTAGCAATGAGACTAACCGGTTACGATATTGAAGTTATTAGAGAACAAAAAGCATTTGAAGAATACGATGATGATATTGAATTAGTAGATCTTAAAGAAGAATTAACAGCTGAAATTATTGATTTACTTATCAATAATAGATTTGATAGCGCAGTAGAAGTTTTAACAGCCGGTGTTGAAAAACTTAAAGAGATTGAAGGCATTACAGAAGAAAAAGCTAAAGAGATAATCGAAATCTTGCAAAGCCAGTTTGAAGAAGAAGAGTAGAATAATTTAAAAATAGGATTTAAATATGTCTGAACAGACAAAAACAAAAAAATTACGTTTATACAAGTTTGCTGCAGATTATAATTTAGCTACAGATATGCTCATAGATTTTCTGAATGAGAAAGGTTATGACGTAAAAAATCATATGGCATTGCTCTCTGATGAAATGCAATCAGATATTTATGCGAAGTTCAAAAAAGAAATTGAAAAAGCTGAATCACATTATAAAAAGATTGAAGATTTTCATAAGAAAAGAACTGAAAAATCTGACGAAGCTGTTAAATCTATTCATACTCTTAAAGAAGAAAAAGTTGAAGAAGAACTTCCGGTTCCGGTTACTGAAGAAGAAAGTCAAAAGGAAGTTGTAGAAGAAAGTAAAGAAGCAACTGTTGAAGAAATTACAACTAAAGAAAAAGAAGATGTATTAGAATCTGAAGAACCAACAGATGAAGCTGTTACTGAAACTGCTGAAGAAGAAGTTCCCGACGAAGACCAAACTGATAAACCATTTAGAACTCAATCTGAAATTGATCTGCACGGAAGAAAAAAAGGATTAACTATTGTTGGAAGAGTTGAACTTCAAAGTGAAAACAAAAAAAGTAAAGATGATAAACAGAAAGATGCTAAACCAATTGGGAAACCTGAGGCTGCTCAATCAGCTCCAACGAAGGAAAGTGAAGCTGATAAATTAACAAAGAAGAAAAAGAAAAAATTAAAAGCTAAAAAGAAAACTGACGAAACAGTTGACGATCCAAAAGTTGTTAAAAAGAAAAAGAAAGTTAAAAAGTTTGAAGTTGATAAACGGGAAGTAGAAGAAACTATTAAAAGAACTTTACTAAGTATGGAAGAAACTGCTGCTGCAGGAGCTGCTGATCGAGCTTCTGCCAGAAAGAAAAAAAGAAAAGAAAAGCAGGATATTCAAGATAAGTTAGATGAACAAAAATTAATTGATGAAAATAAAATTAAAGTTACAGAATACATTGCCGTTAATGAATTAGCAAATTTGATGGATGTTTCTGTTAGTGATGTAATTTCAAAATGTATTTCACTTGGGTTAATGGTTTCTATAAATCAAAGACTGGATGTTGATACAATAACACTTGTTGCAGATGAATTTGGATTTGAAGTAGAAATCCAAGAAGAATATACAGCAGATGTTCTTGAAGATTCAGCGGATGATGAAGAGACTTTAAAACCTAGACCTCCGGTGGTTACTATTATGGGTCATGTGGATCACGGTAAAACATCTCTGCTTGATTATGTTAGAAAGGCAAATGTTGTTGCTGGTGAATCCGGCGGAATTACTCAGCATATTGGAGCCTATCAAGTTCAAGTTCAGGATGATAAATATATAACATTCCTTGATACTCCTGGTCACGAAGCCTTTACTGCCATGCGTGCCAGAGGTGCCAAGGTCACGGATATAGTTGTACTAATTGTGGCTGCTGATGATGCTGTTATGCCTCAAACAATTGAAGCTATAAACCATGCTCAAGCTGCAGGTGTTCCAATAGTTGTTGCTATAAATAAAATTGATAAACCTAATTCAAATTCTGAAAAAATTAGACAACAATTAGCTGATAGAAATATTCTAGTTGAAGACTGGGGTGGAAAATATCAGTGCGTTGAAATTTCTGCAAAATCCGGTTTCAATATTGATCTTCTATTAGAGAAAATTCTTTTAGAGGCAGAACTTCTTGAGCTGAAAGCTAATCCGGATAGACTTGCAAGAGGTACCGTAGTCGAATCTCAAATGGAGCCGGGCAGAGGAATTACAGCGACAATATTAATCCAAAAAGGGACTTTAAAAGTTGGTGGTTCTTTTGTTGCCGGAGTTCAGCATGGTAGAGTTAGAGCAATGTTTGACGAAAGAAATAAAAAGATTGATGAAGTAGGTCCCTCAGCACCGGTATTGGTATTGGGCTTTGAAGGTTCACCTCAAGCAGGCGATACATTTGTAATTGTTGATAGTGAAAGAGAAGCTAGAGAAATTGCTCTTACCCGTCAGCAATTAAAAAGAGAACAGGAAAACAGGCAAGTTAAACTGATAACCCTTGATGAAATCGCAAATCAAATTAGTCAAGGTGAAGTTAAAGAATTACCAATCGTAGTTAAAGGTGATGTGGATGGTTCGGTTGAAGCTTTGGCTGATTCATTAATGAAATTATCAAACAGTGAAGTTAAAATAAACGTTATACATAAAGGTGTTGGTGCAATTAATGAAGGCGATGTTCTTTTATCTGCCGCATCAAGAGCGATTATAGTTGGATTTCATGTTCGCCCGCATACAAATGCACGCAAACTTGCCGAAAGTGAAAAAGTTGATATTCGTCTTTATAATGTTATTTACGATGCAATTAATGAAGTAAAATCTGCTCTTGAAGGAATGCTTTCACCGGTTATTTCTGAAGAAATGGTTGCTACTGTTGAAGTAAGAGATACTTTCAAAGTTCCAAAAGTTGGTACAATTGCCGGATGCTATGTTCAAGAAGGTAAGATTGCAAGAAATAACAAAATTAGACTTATAAGAGACGCAATTGTTATTTACGAAGGAAATCTTGGAACACTAAAGAGATTTAAAGATGACGTAAAAGAAGTAGACGCCGGTTATGAATGCGGATTAAATATCCACAACTTTAATGATATTAAAATTGGTGATATCATTGAAGCTTATAAATTAGTAGAAACCAAGAAAACTTTAGAATAAAATGTCAGTCAGAATACAAAAAGTAGAAAGCTTAATAAAAGAAGAAATTAGTCTTATTTTTCTTCATAAAGTGCAAGATAAGAACATGGGCTTGTTAACAATTACTAGTGTTAAGCTTAGTCCCGATCTAAAAATTGCAAAAATATATTTCTCCGCGTTTGAAAAAGAGAGACGTGAAGAAATATTAAATAAGATTAATGAATTAAAAGGATTTATTAGATCTGAATTAGCAAGAAAAATTAGAAATTTAAGATTTATTCCGGAGCTTAATTTTTTTATAGATGATACAATTGACTATGTAGAAAAAATGGAAAATATTTTTAAGCAGATACACAATGATAGACAAGACGACCCAGACTCTTAATAATATTAATTTTGACGAAGGCGAAGTTTTATTAATCGATAAGATAATAAGAGTTAGTTCTTTTAGTGTTGTTGGCAGAATTAAAAGGATTTTGCAAATTAAAAAGGCTGGTCATGCTGGAACTTTGGATCCTTTTGCAACCGGATTATTAATTATTTGTACCGGAAAAATGACAAAAAGAATTAATGAGTTTCAAGATTTACCAAAAACTTATTCCGGCACAATGAAACTTGGGGAAAGAACTCCCTCAATGGATCCGGAAACAGCTCCAATTTTTGTAGGGTCTTATGACGATATTGCGCCTGAACAAATAATTGAAGCAAAGAAAAAATTTGAAGGCGAAATTCAACAAACTCCTCCAATGTATTCTGCCATCAAACAAAATGGAAAATCGTTATATAAGCTTGCCAGAAAAGGGCGAGAAGTTTTTAGAGAAGCCAGAAAAGTTGAAGTGACAATATTTGAAATTACGGAAATAAATTTACCGTACTTAAAATTTGAAGTGGAATGTTCAAAAGGTACATACATAAGAGTTTTGGCAAATGATTTAGGCGAAGTTTTAGGATGCGGAGCTTATTTGACAGAGTTAAGAAGAACAAAAATTGGATCGTACAAAGTTGAAGATGCATTACTTACTGATGAATTGAAGGAATTAAAAAGAATTGATGCAAGTGTATAATGATAAAAGTGATTTCAAAATTACAAAAAGCGTTATTACTATTGGTACTTTTGACGGTTTACATATAGGGCATCAGCAAGTTCTTAATAAAGTAGTGGAAGTTGCAAAAGAGAAAAACTTAACTAGCGTAGTTGTAACATTTAATCCGCATCCGCGTGCTGTAGTTGCTAAAGATTATAACATGCAGCTTTTAGCAACTTTAGACGAAAAGAAGTATTTGATAGAAAAATTTCAAATTGAAAATTTGTTTGTAATAAATTTCACATTAGATTTTGCAAAAATTTCTTCTGATGAATTTGTTAAAAATTATTTGATTGATAAACTAGATGTTCAACATGTTGTAATTGGTTATGATCATAAATTTGGTAAAAATAGAGACGGGGATAAATCAACTCTAAAAGAGTTTGGTGAAAAATATGGTTTTGATGTTACTTGCATGGATGAGTTCCAAATTAACAGAGAAACGATAAGCAGCACAGTAATAAGGAATTTGCTATTGACAGGTGATATTGATAAGGCAAATGATTTATTAAATAGAAGATATTCTTTTACCGGTGAAATTGTTGAAGGAGCAAAAAGAGGAAGAACAATTGGTTTTCCTACTGCCAATATAAAAGTTGATGATCCTCAAAAATTAATTCCGGCAAATGGAGTTTATGTGGTTTCTGTTTATATTGATGATAGAAAGTTATTTGGCATTATGAATATTGGTATAAGACCAACTTTTGAAAATAACAACAACAAAGTTATAGAAGTAAACATTTTGGATTTCAACGAAGATGTTTATGGCAAAGATATAAAAGTTGATCTTATAAAAAGAATTAGAAGTGAGAAAAAATTTAGTTCTAAGGAAGAATTAATAAATCAAATTAATAGCGATAAAGAATTTGCACAAAAAATAATAAGCAAACTAATTAATTAACATCCGGTTTAATTACTGGAGTTATATTGTACATAATAAATATAGAGGTAAAAAAATGAATTTATCGAAAGATGAAAAAGCAGGCATCATTAAAAAATTTGGTGCTAACGAACAAGACAGCGGTAAAACAGAAGTACAAGTTGCATTACTAACTGAAAAAATAAATAAGCTCACAGGACACTTTTCAAAGCATAAACAAGATCATGCTTCAAGAAGAGGTTTAATGATGATGGTTGGTAAAAGACGTAGATTATTGGATTACTTAGCTAAAAAAGATATCGAAAGATACAGAGCTGTTATTAGTGAATTGAAATTGAGAAAATAAGAGGATAAGAAATGATGGTTAGTAAAGAAGTTGAAATTGGGGGCAAAGTAATTTCAATAGAAACCGGAAGATTTGCAAAACAATCTAATGGTTCTGTTATGGTTCGTTGTGGTGATTCTATGGTGCTGGTAACTGCTGTTGCCTCATCTACTGCAAGAGAAGATATTGATTTTTTCCCATTGTCTGTGGAATATAAAGAAAGAGCATTTGCAGCCGGAAAATTTCCGGGCGGATTTTTCAAAAGAGAAGGTAAACCGACTGAAAAAGAAATTTTATCTTCAAGATTAATTGATAGACCTATCAGACCTTTATTTTCGAAAGATTATAAAAATGATACACAAATAGCTGCATTTGTTTATTCCTTTGATGGTGAAAATGATACTGATGTATTAGCTGCTATTGGTGCTTCTGCAGCTCTTCATATTTCTAACATTCCTTTCCTTGAGCCGGTTGGTCAAGTTAGAGTTGGAAGAATGGACGGCGAATTTATTGTTAATCCAACAAATCAGCAAATTGAACAAAGTGATATGGAATTGGTTGTAGCCGGAACTGAAACTTCTTTATTGATGGTTGAAGGCGAATCAAAAAATATTTTAGAAGAAGATTTATTAAGCGCTTTAAGAATTGCTCATGAAGCAATTAAAAAGATGATTGTTATTCAGCATGAATTAAGAGAAGCTGTTGGTAAACCCAAAATGGAAGTTGTTGAAAAAGTTTTTGATGCTGAATTAGTTAGTGATATTGAAACAATAGCTAAAGAAAGATTTACTGAAATAGTTGCAACAACTTTGGCTAAAGAAGAAAGAGCACAAAAAAATAAAGAACTTCAAGATGAAGTATTAGAAAAACTTAATGAAAAATATCCCGAATCTGATTTAGCCATTAAAACGATTATCCATGATTTAGAAAAAGATTTAATGCGCAAAAGAATTCTTACTGAAGGAAAAAGATTAGACGGAAGAACTACTACTGAAATAAGACCAATTTCAATTGATCTTGGAATACTTCCAAGAACTCACGGTTCTGCTTTATTTACTAGAGGTGAAACTCAAAGTTTAACAACATTAACTTTAGGAACCAAAGGTGACGAACAGATTATTGATGGTTTAATGGAAGAATACAGAAAAAGATTTCTTCTTCATTATAACTTTCCTCCATTTAGTGTGGGTGAAACAGGAAGATACAGCGGTCCCGGCAGAAGAGAAATTGGCCATGGTAATTTAGCTGAAAGAGCTTTAAAATATATTGCTCCAGATGAAAAATCATTCCCTTATATAATCAGAATTAATTCTGATATATTGGAATCTAACGGATCATCTTCAATGGCTACAGTATGTGCAGGTTCTTTAGCTATGATGGATGGCGGTGTTCCTGTAAAAACTCCAATTGCCGGTATTGCAATGGGATTAATTAAAGAAGGTGATGATTTTGCAATTCTTTCTGATATTTTAGGAAATGAAGATCATCTTGGTGATATGGATTTCAAAGTTGCTGGCTCTGGAACTGGAATTACAGCTTTCCAAATGGATATAAAAATTCAAGGAATTTCTTTTGAAATTATGGAAAAGGCTTTAGAACAAGCAAAAGCCGGAAGACTTCATATACTTTCTAAAATGAATGAAGCTATTCTAGAATCAAGAGAATCAATTTCTAAACATGCTCCTACTTTGTTATCAACCAAAATTAATCCGGAAAAAATTGGATCTGTAATTGGTCAAGGTGGTAAAGTAATTCAAGGTCTTCAAAAAGAATATAGTGTTGAAATATATATTGATGAAGATGGCACAGTAAATATTGCAGGTCAAAATGCTGAAAAAGCTAGACAAGCAAAAGAGCATATCAAATTATTAACAGCTAACCCTGAAGTTGGAAAAGCATACAAAGGTAAAGTTGTTAAAATTGCAGATTTTGGTGCATTTGTAGAATTTATGCCAGGTCAACAAGGTCTGCTGCATATTTCTCAAATTGATAACTCAAGAGTTGACAAAGTTGGTGATTTCTTAAAAGAAGGTGAAATTATTGACGTAAAACTGCTTAAAATAGAAAATGGAAAATTTTCACTTTCTAGAAAAGCTTTACTGGAAAACAAATCAGAAACATTAGAAGATTCTGAGAACAAAGACTAATATTAAAAATGCTGAATGGCAACATTCAGCATTTTTTGTTTTAAAGAGAATCAAATAATGACAGCAGGTAAATTAGATTTATTAAAAAAACTTTGGCTGGCTCCAATGGCTGAAGTAACAGATGCTCCTTTCAGAATTATTTCTAAGAAATTTGGCGCAGGGCTTACTTTTACTCAGATGGTAAGTGCCAAAGGTGTTGTAGAAAATGAGTTTGAAACTCTGCAATATCTTGCATTTAGTAGAAATGAAAAACCAATCGGTGTCCAAATATTAGCTAATAATCCACAAACTTTGGCTCATTCGGTTTCTGAAATTAGAAAATATTCCCCTGATGTAATTGATTTAAACTGCGGCTGTCCTGTAAACAAAGTTACAAGATGTCAAATGGGTGCAACAATTTTAGACAATCCTAAACTTTTAGGTGACCTTGTAAAATCGATGAAAGATGTTTCTTTAGGAACTCCTATTTCAATTAAAATGAGATTAGGAAAAAATAAATCTAACATTAGTATAATTGAAAACGCTCAAATTGCACAAAAAAATGGGGCTGATTTCATAATTGTTCATGCAAGAACAAAAGAAGATAGATATTCTGTTGAGGCAGATTGGAACTGGTTTTCAGAAATTAAAAAAAATATTGATATACCATTAATTGGAAACGGTTCAATATTTTCTGCAAAAGATGCATATAATATGATTACAGAAACCGGATGCGACGGGGCAATGGTAGCACGCGGTGCTTTAGGAAATCCATTTATATTTCAAAGATTTAATGAATTGTTAGAAACCGGAAAAGATCCGGGTGAACCGAATCCTTTACAAATAAAGGATGCGGCAATTGAACACTTAAATTTACTTTCTAGAGAGTATGGTGAAATTAGGGCAATTCATAGAGCTAAAAAGTTTATTATTTGGTATTTTAGAAACAACAATGGAATTTCTTCGTTAATTGAAAATATGATTAAAATAAATGATATCAATGCATTGAAAAATTATATAGAAGAACACACAAACAAAATTATAAATGACTTCTATCCTGAAGAAGATCTTAATGAAATTGAAAATTCGTTTAAGAAAAGAGTCTTATTCTGGCTGCAAGAAAATAAAATTGCTGCCACAGGATAGATAACTACTGAAAGAGTTTTTTATGAGAAAAGAAATAATTATTAATTCATCCGTTACACAAGCACGTGTTGCTTTTACTGAGGATGGAAATTTGGCAGATTTTTTTGTTGATAATGCTGATAAAAAAAGAATGGTCGGCGATATTCATTTAGGAAGAGTTGCCAGAGTTCTTCCCGGTATAAGAGCTGCTTTTGTTGATATTGGTTTAAAACATGACGCATTTTTGCATTTTTCAGATATTGGAAATAGACTGGAAGCTCTTCAGTCATTATTTGATGACGATGATACTAGCGATACCGATGATGATATTGAAGAATCAAAATCAGATAATAAAAGCGAAAATGACAGTCGAAACAAAAAAACCGAAGAAAGAGAAAACAATATTCCCAAGCTCCATAAAGGGCAGGATATATTAGTTCAAATAATTAAAGAGCCGGTAAAAGATAAGGGAGTTCGTGTTTCTTCATCAATTTCGATTCCGGGAAGATTTTGTGTTTTGCTTCCTTTTGATAATAAAGTTGGTGTTTCGAAAAAGATAAGTGATTTTAGAGAAAGAAAAAGATTGAGAAGAATTGCCCGAGAAATTATTCCAAAAAATTATGGATTAATTATCAGAACCGCTGCAAGAAATCAAGAAGAAAATTTGTTGGCAGCAGATTTAAAATATCTGTTAAGCACTTGGGAAGAAACAGAAAAACAAGCTAAAGAAAATTCTCCTCCTTCCTTAATTTTTAAAGATTTAGGGACAACAATTAGTGTAATACGAGATCTATTTACCAATGATGTAGAAAAAGTTATTGTTGATTCAAAAAAAATATTTAAAGAAATCAGAGATTATCTAAGATTTATTCAACCTACTTTAGCAGAAAAAGTTGAGTATTATAAATCTGATAAACCAATTTTTGAAGCATTCAAAATTGAAGAACAGATAAAAGATTTAATGGGAAGAAAAGTTCCACTTCCCAGCGGTGGACATATTGTAATTGAGCATACGGAAGCTATGATTGTAATTGATGTAAACAGCGGAAGGTATGCAGCAAAAAAAGATCAAGAATTAAATTCGTTAAAAACAGATTTAGAAGCATCAAGAGAAATCGTGCGTCAGTTAAGATTGAGAGATATTGGCGGATTAATTGTAATCGATTTCATTGATTTAGAAGATGAAAAAAATCGCAAGAAAATTTACGATGAACTTAAAAAAGAATTTAAAAGAGACAGAGCAAAAGTAGCTTTACTTCCAATGACGGATTTTGGTCTTGTTCAAATTACAAGACAGAGAGTTAGGGAAAATATTCTACAATCAATGCATGATGTTTGTCCTTATTGTGCCGGAACCGGATTGCTAGTAAAGCAGGCAAATTTAATTCATGAAATTGAAGATTGGTTGAAGCGATATAAGATTGATGGAAAGGAAAAAGCTTTGCAATTGGTAGTTCATCCAACTTTAGGAAGACATTTAAAAGAAAACTCTTTAAGAAGTACACTTAATAAACTTCGTCTGAAATATTTTTTCAGATTAAAATTGATTGAAGATGACAAATTGAGTTTGCAGATATTTAAAATTCTTTCGGCAAAAACCGGTAAAGATTTAACAGAAGAATTCTTATAAGAAAATTGCCGTTATTAATCTATGATAAAATCAGATTACTTTTTATTACTTTTTACTAATTAAAAAATAAAGAAAGGACGATACTATGAAATTTTTTATCGATACCGCAAACATAGCTGAAATTAAAGAAGCAGATGCTTTAGGAATTTTAGATGGCGTTACAACAAATCCTTCACTTGTATCAAAAGAAGGAAAAGACTTTTTAGCTATCCTAAAAGAAATTACAGAAATTGTAGACGGACCAATTAGTGCAGAAGTTGTATCTACTGATTATGATGGAATTATAAAAGAAGCACATGATTTATCAAAAATTCATAAAAATATTGTTGTTAAAGTTCCTCTTATTAAAGAAGGATTAAAAGCAGTTAAAACTCTTTCTGAAGAAGGAATTAGAACTAATGTTACTCTTTGCTTTTCTGCATCGCAAGCATTATTAGCTGCAAAAGCAGGGGCTTCATATATCAGTCCTTTTGTTGGAAGACTTGATGATATAAGTCATCAAGGAATGGATTTGATAGAACAAATTGTAACAATCTATAGAAATTATGATTTTGAAACTGAAGTTTTAGTCGCAAGTATTAGACATCCTCTTCATTTAGTTGAAGCCGCAATGATGGGCGCCGATGTTGCAACTATGCCTTTTGATGTTATAAATAAACTGTTCAATCATCCTCTTACTGATTTAGGTTTAGAAAAGTTCTTAAGTGACTGGAAGAAAACTCAAAAGTAGGATTTTCTATAAATGAAAAAGACAAAATTTAATTCTGTACACAAAAAATTAAACGCAAAGTTGGTAGATTTTGTCGGTTATGAAATGCCGATTCAATATTCTTCAATAATCAATGAGCACAAAGCTGTAAGAAATTCCGTTGGAGTTTTTGATGTTTCGCATATGGGACAAGTTTTTGTTTCCGGTGAAAATGCTCTAGATTTTGTGCAGCATATTACAACAAACGATGCATCAAAATTAACTGCCGGAAAAGTTCAATATTCAGCAATGTGTTATGAAGACGGCGGAATTGTTGATGATTTATTGGTTTACAGGATTGATGAAACTAATTTTATGCTCGTTATAAATGCATCAAATATTGAAAAAGATTTTAATTGGATGAACAAGAATAATAATATAGGCGCTGAGCTCAGCAACCAAAGTGATGATTATTCATTACTTGCAATTCAAGGTCCGAATTCAAAAAATACTTTACAAAAAATCTGTAGTAAAGAGCTTGATTTAGAATACTACACTTTCTTTAATGCGGAAATTGCCGGTGTTGAAATGATAGTATCTAGAACCGGTTATACTGGTGAATTAGGTTATGAAATTTATTTCAAAGGGAATGAAGATACTGCAGAAAAAATTTGGAGTGCAATATTTGAATCCGGAAAAGAATTTGATATTCAACCAATTGGATTGGGAGCAAGAGATTCACTTAGATTAGAAATGGGTTATTGTTTAAACGGGAATGATATTGATCAGACTACCAATCCTTTAGAAGCCGGTTTAGGTTGGATAACAAAATTGAAAAAAGGTGATTTTTTAGGAAGCTTTGCAATTCAAAAAGCTAAAGAAAATGGATTACATAGAAAGTTAGTTGCTTTAATGACGGATGAAAAATCCTTTCCACGCAAGGGTTACGATCTTTCTATAAACGGTGAAATTGTAGGTAAAATTACAAGCGGTACAGTTAGTCCAGTTTTAGAAAAAGCAATTGCAATGGGTTATGTAAAATCAGAATTGGCTGCTGAAGGGAATGAAATTAATTTCTTAATTCGTGGCAAAGAAATTCCGGCTAAAATTGTTAAACTTCCTTTTGTGAAAAAATAACTATGAAAGTAAATGTTTTATTATCTCCTCTAAATGCAGATGAATTATATTTCTCAGGAAAAACTTCAGTAGTTATCGATGTTTTAAGAGCAACTTCTGTAATTATAAACGCACTTGGAAATGGAGCCAAGGAAATTATCCCTGTAAATACAGTTGATTTTGCAATGAAGGTTTCCGGAAATGCATTTGGTGGTCAGACGCTCTTAGGCGGCGAAAGAAATACAAAGAAAATAGAAGGCTTTGCTTTAGGAAATTCTCCCAGAGAATATGACGAAGATACGGTTAAAGGTAAATCAATTATTCTCTATACTACAAACGGTTCAAAAGCGATTGTTAGAGCAAAATTTTCCGATAATCTTTTTATTTGTTCCTTTGGAAATTTAAATGCTTTAGCAGAACATTTAGCAAATATCAATAAAGATATTGTTATTGTTTGCTCCGGAGCAAACGGAATGTTTTGTATTGAAGACACAGTATGTGCCGGAAAATTAATTTCAGAAATGCAAAAACATAATGAGGAAATTGAACTTTCCGATTCCTCACTTGCGAGTGTTGTTCTAAATAAATCATTTGGAAAAAGTTTAATTAAAATGCTTTCTCAGACTGAACATGGTAAAATACTTATTGAAAATGGTTATGAAGATGATCTGAAAATATGTGCAAAATTAAACTCGCATGACATAATTCCTTATTATGATTCTGGAGTTATTAAACTTCAAAAAACAGAATCAGAAAAAAGTGTTGAAAGTGCTAAATAGAACGGGAGATGATGGCAAAGAAAAAACAAACACAGGAATCCTCTGCCGGAGAAAGTTATTTTATAATATCTCTAGAAAAGAAAAAGAAAATTCTTGGGATATTTCTTTCCGTTTTTGCACTCTTAATTCTATTGAGTATTCTTTCCTATTCTAGAACAGACTTAGCGCTAGGCTATTCTTTTACCGATTTATTTAAAGTGTTTTCTGACAATCCGGAATTTCAAACTAAGTTAAAAAGTACAAGTAATTTCCTTAATATTTTTGGGGTTGTAATTTCTAACTTCTTGATAAATTCAACGCTTGGATATTTTTCCGTTGCTTTCCCTGTTATAATGTTTGTTTGGGGTGTCACAATAATAAATCAGGATCAGTTCAAACTTGCTGTTTATATTTCCAATTTCACATTGGCAATTGCGGTAATTCTCGCTACTTTTTTTGGTGTTCTCCGCTTTAGTCCGGAAATAAATTTATTCTTTGAAATAAACGAACTTTCAGGAAATATAGGCGGATTTTTTGGCAAAGGATTAAGCAGACTATTTGGCGGTTTAGGAAGTATAATTTTTCTGATTACTCTTTTATTTGTTGTTCTTTTTATCACGTTTGATATAAAACTTGAGAAAATTATAAATGGAATTAAAGATATTTTTTCCGGAGCATTTAGCGAAGTTAATGACACTGAAACTGATACAAATATTAGAATAAATCAAAATGATGTAACTGATACTTCGAATATTGAAAAGATAAAAAAGCTGCGCAAGAAAAAAACTAAAGATGAAAATGAGGACGATTCCAAAAAAACTCCTGAGCAAATAGAAGAAGAAACCAGAATTAGAATTTTACAAAAAGAGCAGCCGGATGAAGTAATTGAAACAACTTTTTTGGATGATGCAATTGATCAAGCAGATAAAAGCGCAGATTCTAAAAATAATAAAAATAAAAAGAAAATAAGAGAAGATATTGAGCTAGAGCCTATCAATACTGATGAAGAAGAGGATTTACCAAATCAATGGGAAGAAAAAATAGAATTTAAAACTCCTTCTTTAGATTTGTTAGCTCAATCAGAATTAGAAAATGTAAAAGTTTCCGAAGTTGAACTAAAAAGGAATGCCGAACTTCTAAAAGACAAGCTCGCATTATTCGATATAAAAATTGAAGATATTGATGTTACTCCGGGTCCCGTTGTAACTCTTTATGAAATTGTGCCGGCTCCCGGCGTAAAAATAAGCAGAATTGTAAGCTTAGAACACGATATTGCATTGGCATTAGCTGCAAGAGGAATTAGAATTATTGCGCCAATTCCGGGTAAAAGCGCTATCGGTGTTGAAATTCCTAACGCAGAAGCACAACTTGTAAATGCACGTTCTGTTTTAGCAAAAATTAAGGAATCAAAAGCTGAACTTCCGCTTGCTCTTGGTAAAACAATTTCAGGTGATATATATATAACAGATCTTGCAAAAATGCCGCATTTATTAATTGCTGGCTCAACCGGTGCCGGAAAAAGTGTTGGAATAAATATGATGATCACTTCATTGATTTATGCTAAGCACCCAACTGAAGTCAAATTTGTAATGGTTGATCCGAAAAAAATCGAATTATCATTTTATAAAAAATTAAGCAAACATTTTCTTGCGGTTTCTCCTGATTTAGAAGAAGAAATTATTACAAATTCACAAAATGCTCTTCTTGTTTTAAAAGCGGTTGAGTATGAAATGGAAAAAAGATATAACAAGCTTGCTAAAGCCGGGTCAAGAAACATTATCGATTATAATGAAAAAGTTTCTGATCCTAAAAGAAAACCAAAAGATACAGAAGATATGCAGCATCACAAACTTCCGTATATTGTTGTTATAATTGATGAGTTGGCAGATTTAATGATGACATCAGGTAAAGAGGTTGAAGAACCAATTGCTAGATTAGCACAATTAGCAAGAGCTGTTGGAATTCATTTAATAGTTGCTACACAGAGGCCTTCTGTAAATGTAATTACCGGAACAATCAAAGCAAACTTTAGCGCAAGAATCGCTTACCAGACTGCAACTAGAATTGATTCAAGAACAATTTTAGATATGAATGGCGCTGAAACCCTTTTAGGACGGGGCGATATGCTTTTCTTACCTGGCGGAATGCCAAAACCTGTGCGGATTCAAAATGCGTTCATAACCACAGATGAAGTTGAAAAAATTACTGATAGTGTTTATATACAAAAAGGATTTTCAAAAAGATATTTTCTTCCTTCCATGTTTGAAAAGAAGATGCAATCAGAAGGAAATTTTCTAGCTGATCTTGATCCGATGTTTGACGAAGCGGCACGCGTAATTGTCAGGCATCAGCAAGGCTCTGTTTCTTTGCTTCAAAGAAGATTGAAATTAGGATATTCTCGAGCTGCTAGAATTGTAGATCAATTAGAAGAAGCTGGAATTGTTGGTCCTTCTGAAGGTAGTAAAGCTAGAGAAGTCCTTATCGAAAGTGATCAACAGCTCGATGCTTTATTAAGGAATTTAACATAATGAAAATAATTGCCATTTTTATTTTATCCTTCATAACACTTTCTGGTCAATTTGCAGAAAGTGAATTAAAAAAACTTCAAGAAAAGTTTTTAAGTATTAATAATTTCTCTGCTGAGTTTGAACAAATCTCAAATTCATTTGGTGATCAACAAAATGCTAGAGGAAAATTTTATTATTCAAAAGGAAATAAATTTAGAATAGAATTTGCGGATCAAATTATTTGTAGTGATGGTAAGAGCATTTGGAATTATGACGAATCAGAAAAAAGAGTTGTCATTAATAATTTAGATGATCAGCCGGGAATATTTTCTATTGATAAATATATAATGGAATTCTCAAAATTTTGTAATTACTCAAAAATAAAAAATGGATTACGATTTGAAAATTGTACTGATGATAATTCTTTTTATAAATCAATAGAACTCTCTTACAATGATAATTATATGCTCACTTCAGTTGACGTAAAAGACAATATGAATAATAGATACGCATTCAAATTAATAAACATGATTGAGAATAAAATAACTGATGATTCCATTTTTAAATTAACAATACCGGAAGGCATCCGGATTATCGATTTAAGGTAGTTTGTTGATAAAGATTAAAGATAAATTAAAATATACCCTCCCTTTTCTATTAATGGCGGCGCTTCTATATTTTGCTTTTAAAGATGTTGATTTCAAAACTACATTTGAATGGCTGACCAAAACTTCAATTCCGTATTTAGTGCTTTTTGTTTTAAGTTTTTTTGTTAGCCATTATTTAAGAGCAGTGCGTTGGAAATACATAATTGATTCAATAAAAAATGATGCTTCGGTTATGAATTTATTTGGTGCAACTATGATTGGTTATGGAATTAACTGCTTAGTTCCGAGATTAGGGGAAATTTATAGAGCTTTATTTCTAGGAAAATGGGAAAATATTTCTCGGACATCAATGTTTGGTACGGTTATAGTCGAAAGAATTATTGATATTATTGCACTTGGAATTTCTGTTTTAGTTAGCGTTATAATTTACAATGGGGACCTATATAAAGAGATACCATGGCTGCAATCTTCAGTATATATTGGCTTTTTAGTGATGTTCATTGTTGTAATATTTTTGATTCTACTAATAAAATTAAAAAAGAAACTTTCCAATATTATTGTTGGATTAATTGGAAGATTCTCAGAAAGAATTGCTAATAAATCTAATATAATTTTAGAGACCTTGCTTGAAGGATTTGCAACTCTAAAAGGAACAAAAAATAGTTTTATGACATTTTTATTAACCGTCTTAATTATGTTAAATTACGGAGCATCATCATATATCGCTTTTTATATGCTCAATATAAATGAAGTAATTCCGGTTTCGTTTTCGATGGCTTGGATTGTAATGACAATTAGTGCGTTTGGAGTTGTAATACCAACGCCCGGTGGAACAGGCTCTTATCATTTTATAAATATTTTTGTTCTAACTGTTATATATGGTTTAACTGAAGAAATTGCAGCAGCTTATGCCTTACTAACTCACTTTATAACTTTTGTACTTTTTGTAGCTTCACCGTTTGCAGCAGTATTTTTTATAAATAAACATAGAAGAAAGAAAGGTTTATCTAGTGAAAACTTTTTTAGCGTTATAAAATCAAGTGGGAAAACAGAATGAAGAAAATTATAGTATTACTATTATTAATATTTATGTCAACAAAACTTAGCGCTCAATTTGATGTAGCCGGTGGCATGGGAATTTCCTTTGTAAATAACTCTTCGTTAAAAGATTATATAAATATTAATTTTGCTGCCGGTGATAATATTTCTACATTTTTCTCTACTGTAGAAGGTTTTGTCGAAGTTGATTATTCGTTGAATAATTCTTTCCAAATTGGACTTGATTATTCTTATCAATACTTTTCTTATAATACTTCCTACGGTGGAATTGGGCAGTTTGTATTAAATTTTGCACATCATAAACCTTCCCTATTGGCTTATTATGTCATTTCTGGTTTAGGATATAAATTTAAAATGGGTGGTGGCGTTGGTCCGAGGTTTATTGATCTTGATGAAACCTTACCTTCATCAGTAAATTCAATAAATTATTCAAAAACCGGATTTGGATTTTTAGCACGTCTGCAAGGACATACTCTTTTGGGAGGTAGTGTTTATGCAAATATTGGAATCGATGCCCGCTATGATGCGGTTGGAGAGCCTCAAGATAGCAATAGTAATACGCTTGGAAAAACAAACAATCAAGTAGTTGACTTAAATTCATTATCAGTTTCTATTAAAGTTGGTGTTTCATACTTTTTTTAAGGAGAATAAGTGGGAATAATTGAAGCAATATTTTTAGGTATTATACAAGGATTAACAGAGTTTTTGCCAATTAGCAGCACCGGTCATTTAACACTTGCCGGAAAATTAATGAATCTTATTTCTGAACAAAATCCGGAAAGATGGACAGCTTTCATAGCAGTTATTCAGCTTGGAACTTTGTTGGCAATTTTAGTCTATTTCTGGAAAGATTTATGGAATATTTCAATTGAGTTTTTGAGAGATAATATTTTCAAAAGGAAAAGTTTTTCTGAACAATCTTATAATTCAAAACTGGGTTGGTATGTGATTATCGGTTCAATTCCGGTTGTAATTATTGGACTTGGATTTAAGGATCTAATTGAAGGAGCATTTACAAAAAACCTTTACGTAATTGCCGGAAGTTTAATTGCACTTGGGATTATACTTGCTGTTGCCGAAAAATTTGGCAATTTCAAAAAAGAAATGAAAGATATAACTTGGAAAGATGCTTTAATAGTAGGGATTGCCCAATCATTTGCACTTATCCCCGGCTCATCCAGATCCGGAACTACAATTACTGCAGGCTTATTCCTTGGATTAAAAAGAGAAACTGCCGCAAGATTTTCTTTTCTACTCTCTGTTCCGGCAATTCTTGGAAGCGGACTTCTGCAATTTTACAAATCATTAGAATATCTTGATTCTTCAGGAATGGTAAACATGGCAATTGCCACAATTGCTGCGGCTGTAAGCGGTTATATTACTATCGAATTTTTATTGAGATTTCTAAAAACTAATACAACTTTTGTTTTTGTTTTTTATAGAATAATTATTGGAATCACAATTTTTATTTTAATTGGAATGAATTTTATAAATCCATAATGGAGGTAATTTAATGAACAAAGTAATTTTAATGTTTTTGGTTTTGTTTTCTATTTTAACTTTTGCTTGTACAAATGAAAATACAAATATTAATAAAAATGATAATCAACAAAATGAAGAGGTTAGCGAATTGGACAAATTAATGAATCTAGCCGATGGTGAAATTTTAGTTGTTTCAATGCAGACAAATATGGGATTAATTGAAATACAACTCTTTCCAAATGAAACTCCAAAGACAGCTAAAAATTTTGCAGGACTTGCGCAAAAAGGTTTTTATGATGGAATTATTTTTCATAGAGTAATAGATAATTTTATGATTCAAGGCGGTGATCCAACAGGAACGGGTAGAGGCGGAGAATCTATTTATGGAAGTAAATTTGAAGATGAATTTGTTTCTTCCTTGCAACATGATGTTCCTGGTATTTTGTCTATGGCGAACGCCGGTCCCAATACAAACGGAAGTCAATTCTTTATTACACTTGTTCCAACTCCTTGGTTAGATGGAAAACATACTGTTTTTGGTAAAGTTATAAGTGGATTGGATGTAGTTCAAGCTATTGGAAAAGTTCCGGTTTCAAAACCTTTTGATAAACCTGTAAAAGATGTAGTAATGCAAAAAGTAACAGTTGAAAAAAGAAATAAATAGGTATTAATGAAGCATCAAGAGTTTTTTACATCTCGGTGGGGATTAATTTTAGCAACTCTTGGAATTGCTGTTGGTACTGGAAATATATGGAGATTTTCAAGAATCGTCGCTCAAAATGGTGGCGGTTCTTTTTTAATTCCGTGGGTAGTTTTTCTTCTTATTTGGTCGCTTCCTCTAATAATAGCTGAGTTTGCTCTTGGCAAATCTACACGCAAAGGTCCAATTGGCGCAATAACATTAACCGGCGGAAATAAATTTGGATGGCTGGGAGCTTTTGTTGCTTTTGTTTCAACGGCAATTATGTTTTATTATTCTGTTGTTACCGGATGGTGTTTTTATTATCTGTTCTCGGCAATTAACGGAAATCTCTTTGCAACTCAAAATCATTTCGAATATTGGAATCAATTTGCCGGTAGCAATTTTTCTATATTTTTTCATTTTATAGCTATTGGAATTTCTTCAATAGTTCTTTATAGAGGAGTTGTTAAAGGAATTGAAAAGGTTAACAAATTTTTAGTTTCTTCTCTAATTATTATTATGCTTGTTCTTTTGATAAGAGCAGTTACACTTCCAAATGCAATTGACGGATTAATATATTTTTCTACTCCTAAAGCTGAATTCCTTTTTGATTATAAAGTTTGGCTGGCTGCTTTAACACAAAATGCTTGGGATACCGGCGCAGGGTGGGGATTAATATTAGCTTACGCAGTTTATATGAGAAAGAAAGAAGATATTCCGCTAAATGCAGCCTTGATTGGGTTTGGTAATAATTCTATTTCATTAATTGCGGGAATAATGATTTTCTCAACAGTGTTCTCATTGTCGTCAGTTGATGCAATGAATCAAATTACTCAATCCGGACCGGCAAACACTGGACTTACGTTTATTTATCTTCCTATATTATTTTCAAAAATTTCTGAAAGTGTAATTTTAAACTCTACAATTGCAATTTTATTTTTTGCAGCACTTGCATTTGCCGCATTATCTTCTCTTATTTCTTTGCTAGAATTATCAACTAGATCTTTGGTAGATTTTGGTATGGAAAGGAAAAAATCCATTTTAATTATTTCGGTTATTGGATTTCTAATGGGAATTCCATCAGCATTAAATTTAGATATTTTTGCAAATCAAGATTGGGTCTGGGGAGTAGGTTTAATTATTAGCGGTGCAATTATTGCCTTCACAATTAAAAGTTACGGAGTTGATAAATTTAGAAATGAATTAATAAATGATTCCGGAAGCGAATTTAAAATTGGTAAGTGGTACAATTTTATAATTTCATATTTAATTCCGGTTCAGGCATTTATTTTATTAGGCTGGTGGTTAGTATCATCAATATCATGGGATGCTGAATGGTGGAATCCGTTTCATGCAGAAAATTTAGGAACTGCAGTTTTTCAGTGGGCCATTGTCTTAATTCTATTTTATATTTTGAATAATAAAATTGTTAATCTAATAAGAAACAACAAATGAGCTTAATCTCAATTATTACTATGATTATTGTCTGCGGTCTTATTTGGGGCGGATTTATTTTCCTTCTTATAAAAGCTATTAAAAACGAAAAGTTAAAATGAGTGTACAAAATATTAATGCAGTAAAGAATTTTCTAAAACCGGAAAAACTTCTTCCCGTATTTTATTTATGCGGTGAAGATTCTTTGGGAATTGATAATGCATTAAAAGCAATTGATAAAGCTGCAGAACCTTTACTTTCAAGTGAGTTTGATAAAGAAATAATAAATTGTGAAAAAGGAATTAATGCTAACACAATTTTGGATTCAGTTGCATCTTTCCCATTTGGTTCAGAAAAAAAACTTGTAGTCGTAAAAAATTTCGGGTCACTCAAAGACAAAAAAAATCTTATTGAATATTTTAAATCTCCCAATGATTTTTCAATATTGGTGATTACTCATTTTGAAAAAAAACCGGATGCCAGAACCGAGCCTTATAAAACACTAATAGAAAAAAACTTTTATTTCGAAGCAAAAGAAATGAGAGGTATAGAATTTGCCGGATGGCTCGTTACTTTAGTTCAATCCAAAAAGAAAAAAATATCTGTTGAAGATGCAGAAGCAATGGTGGAGCTAATAGGCGATAACCGTTCTTTAATTGAAATGCAAGTTTCTAAATTAATAGAATTCGTTGGTGATAAAGAAGAAATAACAATAGACGACATTAAAAAAAATGTTTTAGAAACAAGACAGAATTCAGTTTTTGATTTATTGGATGCTTTAGGCAGAACTGAACGTGTAAGATCTCTAAAAATTTTCAATAATCTTTTAGATAACGGTGAAGAAATAAATCAGATAATCGGAATGCTAACGAAGTATTTTGCAATTATAACTTCATCAATCGAGTTTTCCAAAGATGGAATAAGTGATG